>UMHD01015977.1_pt1 | contig 24168 bp, 20 predicted proteins | sample 1965461 | NCBI WGS metagenome assembly UMHD01 (sample SAMEA4836091, study PRJEB28245) | human gut metagenome | biome: gut microbiome; material: fecal sample | place: Denmark | collected 2008 | reverse complement strand
GCGAGGAACGAAACCGCTCTATCATCGCCCCCTCATCCGCCCCTTCGGGCCACCTTCCCCCCAGGGGGAAGGCTTTTTGGGGGGATTCCCCCCTCATCCGCCCCCTTCGGGGTCACCTCCCCCCGAGGGTAAGGCTTTGGGGAGGATCGCTCCCTCATCCACTCTGGGGGAGGGCTTAAATGCGGCGAAATTCCCCTGCAAAGCATTAAATCCCCTTCAGCTCCTGAATGGTCTCCTCAATGGTCTTTTTCGGTAAGTAGACCGCCGCCATCTCAGAGAGCTGGGCCAGGGTCAGGGAGTGGGCCGCCTGGACCATGGGGTGCTTCATCCATTTGCCGAACCGGCGCTGAAACACCGCCCGGGCCCGGGGGTTTTGCAGCAGCTCCCCCACAGTGATCTGATTTTGCCGTAAATCCATGTGTGTTCACCTCCATCCCCTATTGTATGCGCGGGAGATGGAATCGCTCCCCGCAGCCCCCAGTGACAAGGAGGATCTTTATGTCAAACAAGCGGCCGCAGCCGCGGCGGGATTTTCGGGACTCCGCCTATGCCGCCCTGCATCGAAAGGGCGTGGTCACCGCGGTGTACCTGGTGCTCCGGGTGCTGGTCATCCTGACCCTGATATCCCAGTTTCTCCGCGGAAATTTTGAAAACGTGTTCTTCTGCGTGCTGTCCCTGGTGCTCTTTCTCATGCCCACCATTTTGGAGCGGCAGCTCCAGATCGACCTGCCCAACGTGCTGGAGATCGTCATTCTGCTGTTCATCTTCTCCGCCTGGATCTTGGGGGAAGTGCAGACCTACTACACCATCATCCCCTACTGGGACACCATGCTCCACACCCTCAACGGGTTTCTGTGCGCCGCCATCGGATTCTCCCTGGTGGACCTGCTCAACCGCCACGAGCGGGTCTCTCTGTCCCTGTCCCCGGTGTACATGGCCATTGTGGCCTTCTGCTTCTCCATGACGGTGGGCGTGCTCTGGGAGTTCTTTGAGTGCGCCATGGACCAGATCTTCATGCAGGACATGCAGAAGGACACCATTGTGAACGCCATCTCCTCCGTCATGCTGGACCCCACCGGAAGCCAGCGGGCTCAGGCCATCCGGGACATCACCGACGTGATCGTGGTCACCGGCGGCGGGGAGGAGATCTCCCTGGGTCTGGGCGGCTATCTGGACATCGGGCTGCTGGACACCATGGAGGACCTGCTGGTGAACTTCATCGGCGCCGCCGTATTCTCCTTTGTGGGCTATTTTTACGTGAAAAACCGCGGCAAGGGCTGGTTTGCCCGGAACTTTATTCCTCAGGTCCTCCCCGACGAGGAATCTGACGGGGAGACGGACCGGCCGGAGGAATAAAGGCCGGCGGTTCTGTCCATACTACCTCCATCCACTGTGAGGAGGTTTGAAACAATGGATCAGAAAACTTGTAATTCCAGCATTCACTGCACTGTGGAGAACTGTGCCTACCACGCTCCCCAGAACTGCTGCTCCTTGAAGAGCATCAACGTGGGCTGCTGCGACAGCTCTCCCACCAGCTGCAAGGGCACCGAGTGTGCCTCCTTCCAGCTGAAGTAAATCCTGATCCGAGGGCCGCCTGAGACAGGCGGCCCTCCTTATTTCCCGGAAAATTATCTGCAACGCCGCCGCAGGGCGCAGGCGGAACCGTGGCCTTGTCCTGCGGTTGCATTTTTTCGGACGGGCCGCTAAAATGGAGGTATCCGGTCCCCTGCAGACCCCATCGAAAAGGAGTGCAGCTCTTATGAAACGCGCCTTTCCTCTCTCCCTGGCGGCGGCCGCTCTGCTGGCCGCCCTGGCCGGCTGCGGCCAAACGCCCCCCGCTTCTCCCGCCGGCGCTTCCTCCGGCGGACCGGCGTCCTCCTGGAGCCAGGACGGGGGCGCCCGGTCCGACGCTTCGGCGGCCCCCTCCGGCGGACAGACCGCCGCCCCCTCGGACCACTCCTCGGCCTCTTCCGGCGGACAGGGGGAGGAGAGCGGTATCGGAGAACAGGAGGCTCTGGCCATCGCCCTGGACAACGCCGGAGTGCCCTCCTCGGACGCCAGCCGTGTCAAGATTGAGCGGGACCGGGACAACGGCATCCCCCTCTACGACATTGAGTTTGAGACCGGCTACGGGGACTACGACTTCCAGGTGGCCATGGACGGCGGCGCCATTGTGGGGGCGGACTACGAGGTGGACGAGGAGCACCTGGCCGCCCTGCCGGAGAACCCCATCTCCCTGGAACAGGCGGCCGCCCTGGTACAGGAAAAGGTCCCCGGCTCCTCCGCCTCGGACGTGCGCCTGTGGGAGGAGGGGGACGACGGCCGCACCCGCTATGAGGGGGACCTCCTGTACGGGGGCATAAAGTACGAATTTGAGATCGACCCCCGGACCGGCCGGATTTTCGACTGGAACGCGGACCTGCGGGACTGACTCCACTGTTCCGGACGTATCTCGCCCAGGAAGCAGCATCCCTCCGCCGGCTGTGCCGGCGGAGGGATTTTGTCTGCCCGCGCCCCTTGACAGGCGATACCTACGGGGGTATAATGCCCTCGTCAAAACATATACCCCCATAGGTATAAAGGAGGCGCACCATGATCCGATTTCTGGAGTCCCTGTCATCCTGGGGCGGCGTGAAGAGAGACGTTGTCTTTCTGATTCTGTCCGGGCTGGCCCTAGTGGTCAGCCTGATCGACCCCACCCTGTTTCCCATCCACCCGGCCTGGGCAGCTATCCTCCTGTGCGGCGTCCCCATCCTCCTGGAGGCCGTCATTGGCCTGGTCACGGCCTTTGACATCAAGGCCGACGTGCTGGTGTCCATCGCCCTCATCGCCTCGGTGGCCATCGGGGAGATCTTTGCCGCCGGGGAGGTGGCCTTCATCATGCAGCTGGGGGGCCTGCTGGAGGAGCTCACCGTGGCCCGGGCCCGGGCGGGCATCGAGCGGCTGGTCCGCCTCACGCCCCGCACCGCCCGGCGGCTGACGGAGGCCGGGGAGGAGATCATCTCCGCCGACGCCGTCCGGAAGGGAGACCGGCTCCGGGTGCTCCCGGGGGAGACCATCCCCGTGGACGGGTTCATCCTCACCGGACAGACCTCCATCAACCAGGCGGTCATGACCGGAGAGTCCCTGCCGGTGGACAAGGGGCCGGGGGACGAGGTGTCCAGCGGCACGGTAAATCAGTTCGGCTCCTTTGACATGGAGGCCGTCCGGGTGGGAGAGGACAGCTCCATTCAGCGCTATATCCGCCTGGTCCAGTCCGCCGACGCGGGCAAGGCCAAGATCGTGGGGCTGGCCGACCGGTGGGCCACCTGGATCGTGGTCATCGCCCTGTCCGCCGCCCTCCTCACCTGGCTGATCACCGGGGAGATCATCCGGGCGGTGACCATTCTGGTGGTGTTCTGCCCCTGCGCCCTGGTGCTGGCCACCCCCACCGCCATCATGGCGGCCATCGGCAACGCCACCCGCCACGGCTTCCTGGTGCGGGAGGGAGACGCCCTGGAGCGGCTCGCCTCCGTCACCCAGGTAACCTTTGACAAGACGGGCACCCTCCCCCAGGGGACCCCCGCCGTCACCGCCGTGTGCTCGCTGGACCCCGCGCGGACCTGGCAGGAGGTGTACCGCCTGGCCGCCGGAGCGGAGGCCCGGTCGGAGCACCCCCTGGGGCGGGCGGTGGCGGCCTGCTGGTGGGAGGAGCACCCCGGCGAGCCCCTCCCCGGCTCAGAAGCCTTTCAGATGCTCCCCGGGCGGGGCGTGCAGGCCCGGGTGGACGGCCGCGAGGTGCTGGCGGGCAGCCCCGCCCTGCTGGCGGAGCGGGGCATTCCCCAGCCTCCGGAGCTGGCGGCCCGGACGGCCCCCTGGCTGGAGCAGGGCTGCACCCTCATCTGTCTGGCGGCAGACGGCGCGGCCGCCGGCTTTCTGGCCCTGGCCGACCAGGTGCGCCCCCAGGCGGCTGAGACCATCCGGGGGGTGAAGGCGGCGGGGGTGACTCCGGTGCTCCTCACCGGGGACCACGAGAACGCCGCCCGCACCATCGCCCGCACCCTGGACATCCCCGTATACCAGGCCGGCTGCCGCCCGGAGGACAAGCTGGCCTGGATCGACCGCAGCCAGCAGGCGGGAAACCCGGTGTGCATGGTGGGGGACGGCATCAACGACGCCCCCGCCCTGAAAAAAGCCCTGGTGGGCATCGCCATGGGAGGCGTGGGCAGCGACATCGCCGTGGACGCGGCGGACATCGCCCTGGTGAACGACGACCTGCAGGAGCTGCCCCACCTGCTGCGCCTGTCCCGGCGCATGATGACCACCATCAAATACAATCTCACCTTCTCCATGGCCCTGAATTTTGCGGCCATCCTCCTGGCCATCACCGGCATTCTGAACCCGGTGGTGGGAGCCCTGGTCCACAACGCCGGGTCGGTGCTGGTCATCGTCAACTCCGCCCGCCTGCTGGGCTTCCGCCAGCGCGGAACGTAAATTAGAAACGGGGCAAAACCGGCTGTGCCCTCCTTCCAAATATTGTCCCGCCGCCAATGAAATTCCGTCAATTCCCAGCGCCCTCCTGTGAAAATCTGCATAGCCAGTCCGTTCCTGCGGATACTATGGGTGGTTTCAAGAAAACACCGTGGGAGGAATTATATAGATGAAAGCGACTGGCATTGTGAGAAGAATTGACGATCTGGGCCGCGTCGTGATTCCCAAGGAGATCCGCCGCACCATGCGCATCCGGGAGGGCGACCCGTCACAGACTACATTGGAATGGTGGCAGCGGTTCTGTGCTGGGATGCTGGATCTGTCCAGGCGCGGCGGCTGGGAGGGGGCATAAATCACTCGCCTTGGGCAGGAAAACATGGTAAAATAGCGATACCAAGTCTGGGAGGTACATAGGATGGACGAGAAGAAACAGAATGACCAGATCCAGCTCTTTGAAAATCAAAAGATCCGCGCCGCATGGGATGCGGAACAGGAGGAGTGGTATTTCTCCGTGGTGGACGTGGTGGGGGTACTCACGGATGCCCCAGACTATAACACCGGAAGAAAATATTGGAATAAGCTGAAGCAGCGGCTGAAAGAAGAAGGCAGTGAACTGGTGACAAATTGTCACCAGTTGAAAATGGCCGCCGCCGACGGCAAAAAGCGGCTCACCGACGTGGCCAACACCGAGCAGCTGTTGCGCATCATCCAGTCCATCCCCTCCCCCAAGGCGGAGCCCTTCAAGCTGTGGCTGGCCCAGGTGGGGCGGGAGCGCATGGAGGAGACCATTGACCCGGAGCAGGCCATCGACCGGGCCCTGGAGACCTACTTGAAAAAGGGCTACTCAGAGGAGTGGGTACACCAGCGGCTGCTGGCCATCCGAATCCGCAATGAGCTCACCGACGAGTGGAGCAAGCGGGGCGTGGAGAAGGGCCGGGAGTACGCCATCCTCACCGACGAGATCAGCAAAGCCTGGTCCGGTATGACCACTCGGCAGTATAAGCGGCTCAAGGATCTCAAAAAGGAGAACCTGCGGGACAACATGAGCGATTTGGAACTGGTACTGAACATGCTGGCTGAGGCGTCCACCACCAGCATCTCCCGAGCGGAGCAACCCGAGGGCCTGGAGGAGAACCGCAAGGTGGCCCAGCGAGGTGGCCGCATCGCCGGCAACGCCCGGAAGGAGCTGGAACAGGAGACCGGAAGGCCGGTGGTGACGGCGGAGAACGCCCAGACCCTCCAGCAGCTTGTGACCGGGGCGGTGGAAGACGCGGCGGCGCTGGCGGAGGGGACGGAGGAGACAGGGAAAGACAAGGGGTGATCCTATGGACCGCAGAGACTGGAAGGAGCTGTTCGCCCTCACATTTTGCAGCGGGGGCGGGCCTATTTCCGGGAGAGCGCGGCGTTTTGTTAGACCGGCAGCAGCAATTCCCGTTGATCATGAGTAGAAAAGGTCCCGGCAAAAGTGACAGGCTACGCCCCATAGGCACATGATGTGGACCTATGGGGCGTAGCCGTGTATGAGAAGGGAGGATTTTGCGGGACCAATGCAACAAAATCGCTGTTGATCTATCAGAGCGTATGAAACTCTGTCCAGGTAAAAAACACCTGGAGGTATCACCCGATTTTCAGCACAATCCCGGTATAGTTATCTTGGTTGGGAAAGTCTTTCTTTTGAATCAGAGTATGCATCGACTGAACAGATTCCTGTGCAGTGCCTTTATACAAGCAATTTGTCAATTCATCTTGGGAGAGGGCCCGGTATACTCCGTCGCTTACCAGCAGGATCTGATCACCGGGCAACAGGGAAACCGGATCCTCATTCCACTCAATTGACCTGGGAAAGCCCCATCCGATATAACTGGTCAAATTTTCACAGCGGGGATCTGCGTCAGCCTCTTCGAAAGTCAGATCCCCCTGGAGGGCCAGTAGAGTCAAATCGTGGAAGAAATTGTGCTCCCGGTTTAGTTGAATCAGTCCGCCGTCCCGCCACAGGTAAATGCGGCTGTCTCCGACGCTCAACCAGGAGAGCGCCCCGTTTTGCACCAGGCAGGCCACCAAGGTGGATCCGCTGCGGGATGAGTGATCGCGCAAGAGGGCGTCCACCTTTCCCACTGCCTGCTGAAAGGCTATCTGGAGTTGCCGGGCAGGGGGGAACCGGGGGTCAGGGGTGAACTCCTCCGCCAGCGTTTCGGTCAGGGCTTGACTAACCGCTCCGCTGTTAACCAGTCCTCCCATACCGTCGGCCACAGCGGCAAGGATCCCGGCGGGCTCCTGACCGGTGACGCAGAAGGCGTCCTGCTGGCTGTCCCGCTGTCCCTGCTGGTGGAGCACTCCATAGCCGCAGACCGCCGCATTCGAACTCTGGGCGGGCTTTCGTCCGGCTTTTCTGGAAGACACCAGTTTCCCAATCACCACCCCTGCAAGGAGCGCGGCCAGTACTCCGCCGAACAAAGCTGGGAGGGGAACAGCTGGTGCATCGGATTTGGGCTGGGGGACCGAGACAGTCTCTTGAAGAATCAGTGCATCTTCCGCCTGTGTACCGCTGTTTTCTGACGAAACTCCCCCCTCATTGGGGAGCACCGGCTGTCTGTCCGAGGGGAGCTGGGCCTGGGCGTCATTGCCAGAATCGGCCCCGGGCTGGCCGGGGGAATATTGGATTTGGTCAGATCCTTCGGCGTTCCTGTCAGATGCCGACAACGGGAGATACTCATACTTGACCATATTAGATCCCTCCTCTTGGGAGATGCCTCCTGGCCTCTCCGACACTACCTGCATCCTATCACAGGGCTATTGCTCCGCGGTCGAGGTATTTTCCCCCTCCTTGTCCGCTGGAAACAGGGCTGTGATGACCGCCTCCATCCGTTCCGCCATGGCCTCGTCCTGTCCCGCACCGCTATTCAGGGAATACAGTACCAGCCAGTCATAGGCATTTCGGGGATCCAGCGTAGGCATACCGCAATCCCGCAGCATTAGGTTGACCCGCCACCAGTGCTCCTCAAATAGTTCCTCCGAGGACAAATAACTCTCGTCCAGTTCGTCATAGGCGTCATCCAGTACGTTTTCTGTAATGAGATACAGCAGGAGCAGCAACTTTCGGGGTACGTCTTCGCGGCGGGCACAGATATTTTTCAATTTAGTCGCATTCGGCCAGCCCTGCTTAATCATCCGCTGGATCAGGTTGAACTCCCGGCGGCGACTACCGGAGGGCATGTGCAGGGACAGATAGGTCTGGGCCGCTTTCTCAATGGAGTATCGCTCCTCGTCCCCGTCCGGAGCCGCCAGTACCTGAAAGAAACGGTCAAAGTAATCCCAGGCCCGCTGGTGCAGTGTGCCGAAGGAACCCAGATACTCCTCATACAGGCGAATGAATTCCTGGTCGTCATGCACGCTGGAGAAGGCGGAGACGATCTGCTGCGTATCAGAAAAGGGGCCTTTCCCAGGCATAGAGCGATTCGAGCGGCTGGGGTCGGGGAGAGAGGCATATAGATCCGAGGCCTGCTCGTAGTTTAAGCCCCGGCGCAGACAGTAGGCATAGGTCAGTTCCCGGCCGTTTCGATAGTGGATGCCATAGTCGGTACATAGACCAAGCAGACCGGATGTCTGCTCCTCGTCCAGCTCCAGGGCAAAGGCGATGCGGAACAGATCTTCCCGGCTGGTAGGGGCGTTTTTCCCCTGTTCCCAGTTGCGCACCCGCCGGACGGTAGACTTAGGATCGTCCCCCGGCTGGGCCACGGCCCGGACCACCCGATCCCGCAGGTCGCCAGCGGGATAGTATCGCCGCAGCATCTCCCAGAAACTCCGGAGATGAATGGTTCCGCTTAAATATTGGGCCGCCATGGCCGGGGTCATATCCGCCGCAGAAAGTTGGTTTACCTCCAGCCCGGACTGCTGCGTTAATTCGATGCGCATACGAACCTCCATAAAACGAAAACATACTTGTCTTGGCCGGAAAGCTGAATTATACTGGGAGTACAAAACAGGCGAGGGAGGGGATCACGCTGCTGCCAAAGACCACATTCCCAGATGCCGAACAGCCATTGCTGTTTCTCCTACAAAAGCGGGGCGTCCTGCCGCTGTGGGCAGCGGGGCAGTTGGTGGATAGACTGATCGAGCGCACTGGCCGTATGCCGCTCCCCGCCGGGCCGGAACAGGTGTTTCTGTCCCCTCTGGGAACGGATATCCGTATTCTTCCGGGAGTCCGGTCAGGGCAGGGCGCCTACCTCCCACCGGAGACTCGGCTAAGCCCGGAACGGATCACGGACGGTCCGGAGGCAGTTTACCGTTTATGCGCCCTGCTGTTCCACCTGCTGTCCGGAAGGATCCTCTCGGTGGAGAGCCTGCGGGCCCGCAGAGCCGACCTGCGTTCCGGACTGCTGGGGATCGGCATGGAAATGGGTGCGGAAACTGCCCTGCTGGCCCTATTGGATCATGGACTCCGGCTGGAGCCATCCCGCCGGTTCCCAAATCCAAAGGCGCTGCGTACTGCCATGGGGGAAGTTCAGACGATCCTAAATCAGGCCGCCCAGGCCCGCCTGTGCCTGGAAGGGGCAGCGGGGCAGTTTGCTGGTGCGCGGTTCACGCTCCACACATCTTTTCAAATAGGACGCCAGCCGGGGGCATGCCAGATCCTGTTCTCTCCCCATGCACCCGGCGTGAGCCGCCTCCACTGCCGGGTGGAGTTGGCTTGGGGGGCAGCGCTGGTCACCGATCTGGATTCCCGCTATGGGACATTTTTGAGTGGGACCAGGTTGCGGCCCGGCGTCGTGACAGAGTGGGAACCCGGGAAACCCTTGGCACTCGGTTCTGAGCGACAGACCTTTATTTTGAAGATCATACAGTAGGGGACGGCTGTCAGCCGCCCCCTGTTCCATTCGTGTGGCCGGACAACAGAGGGCAGGGCGCTTGTGTCCGTGTGAAAAAGTGTCGCGGCGGACGCCTACTATGTGCCCTCCAGTTCGGCGATCTTGGCCCGGACCTTGTCTGGATCAATAAAGGTGGTGCTCCCTGTCTCCAGGTAGCGGTTCCACCAGTAAATGGCCTGTTCCGGGTTTCGGGCAGTGCCCCGTCCATCGGTGTAGGCATCAGCCACCTCGTAGTAGACTCCGGCCCCGTAGTTGGCCTGGGCCAGTTCCAGATTGAGGGCGAAGGCTTTTTCATCACTTTGCGCCACCCCGTCCCCGTACTGGTAGCAGATAGCCAGGCCCCGTTTCCCGTCCAGATTGCCCAAATCAGCGGATTCCTGATAAAGGGCGGCGGCGATGGAGTTCTCGTCGTCAAACAGGGCGTCATCCGCCAAACTGCACAGCTGCGCCCCCAGCTGCGCGGCGGTGAGATAGCCCAACTGCTCCATCTGCCGCAGCGTCTCCGCCGCCAGGGAGTACTGGCCGTTGTTGGTCTGAGTCTCCGCCTGAGCCTCCAGTTCCCCCTGGGTAGGGATGGTGGGTTCCACTGTCTGCGAAGGCTGCTCTTGCTGACTGGGGTTGGTGGACTGGCTGGGCGTGGGTTGACTGCCCGTCTGTCCGCTGGTTCCAGTCAGGCCAGCGTCTGTGCCCGGGTGATTTGGCTCCGTCGCCGGTTCCTGGTCGTGGATGGGCGGGATCAACTGGCCGTCGTCTGTTTGTCCGTCTTCCTCGCTTGCGTCTGGCTCCTCCTCTGGGGACTGGGATCCATCCTCTTGATGCACGGCCTGTCCAACAGCAGATTGGGAGCGGTCGGGATCATTCGTTGAGACGTTCTCCTGCCCTCTGCCCCCAAGCCCTATGGCCAGAGCGATCGCCACAACCACCAGGGCGCAGGCCGCCGCGCCTCCGAACTTGATCCACTTGGCGGGGATCTCCGGCTTTTTGGGGGTAGGATCAGGAATGGGTGCCTTGTTCTCTTCGGTATCTACAAACTCGGTGTGACCGACCTGCTCCTCTGTCTGCATCCAGGAGGCTCTCTCCAGGGTACGGCCGTACAGGGCGGCGTACAGATCAGCCGCGCTGTGCCAGCGGTTCTCTGCCTTGGGCGCCAGGCCCCGCAGAAGGGCCAACTCCTGTTCCTCGGTTAAATCAATCCCCAGTTGCCGCGGTGGGAGCAGGGGGTCTTGTTCCTCCTCGCCCCGGAGCGTCGCTCTGGCGGGAACCTGCCCTGTGAGGCAGTAATACACTGTGGCGCACATAGCGTATACATCAGTCCAGGGGCCCTGATCCCGGCCAGAGTACTGCTCCCGGGGGGCAAATCCGTGCTTTAGGGTAATGGTTTCGGTCAGCCCGCTCTGAAAGTCCCGAGCACAGCCGAAATCCATCAGTTTCACAGTCCCGTCTTTCAGTTCCATCAGGTTGTCCGGGCTGATATCTCGATGGATCACGCCCGCATGGTGCATAGCCTCCATAGCCCGGAGTACAGGCTCCAGCAGCGCCAGCATGGTCTGCGTCGGGATGGGCCCCGTCTGGGCGACCACCTCTTTCAGGGTTCGACCCTCCAGGAACTCCATGACGATGTAGGCAGTGTTATGTTCCGGAAAGTGATCCAGCACCTGGACGATCTCCGGGATACTGTCCAGTTTGGCCATGGTCTTGGCCTCCCGGAGGAACTGCTCCCGGCCCTTTTCATAGGTGGGCTGGTTCCCGCTGGTGTGACAGGTCACATCCAGGGTAAGGGAAACTTCCCGACTCACCAAGAAGGTGGGGAAATACTCCTTTACAGCCACCTTCCGCTTGAGCACCGTGTCCCACCCAAGATAAGTGATGCCGAATCCACCCTCTCCCAGTGCCCGGCCCAGTTGATAGCGATCCTGGAGCAGACTTCCCGGGGGTAGATGGTGGCTTGCGGGCTGATACCTCTCCCAGTTCCGCCCGCAGGCGGGGCAGGGGGAGCCAGGCTGAACAGGGGACATACAGTAGGGGCAGCGGCGTTCCATCTCATTCACCTCACAGCGGGGGCGGATGCCCCGATTTTAGTTTCCCTGCAGTTCGTCCAGCAGGGCGCGGGCGTCGCTCTCCACATAACTGGCCCCGTACTCCAGGCACTTGTTCAGCCAACTGATGGCGGTAGGGATGTCCTGGGGCACGCCATTCCCCTCGGCGTAGTACTCTGCCACGAAGTAACAAGCCGGGCCGTCCCCGGTGTTGGCCATCTGAGTCCACCAGTGGCATGCCTGGGCGGGATCTTGGGAAACATAGTGTCCGTAGTCATAGCAGTAGGCCAACTTAGCGTAGGCCTGAGCACAGCCCAGACCGGCCGCCTCGGTGTACAGGTCAAAAGCGGTCTTCACATAGGGGGAATTGTTGTTGCCGAAATCGGTCTCCGACCAATAATACTCCGCGTCATCCCCCACCTCCACCAGACTGCTGCCCAACTTCTCCCGGGAAACGTAGCCCAGGGTGTTCATCTGCCGGTAGACCTCAGCCGCTTCGGCAAATTGGTTAGCATCCAAGTAGGACTCCACCTGGGCCTCCAGTTCCGCCTTTGTGGGAGCGGCGGGTTCCGGCTCCGGTTCTGGCTCCGGTTTGGGCTCGGGCTCAGGATCCGGCGTACCGGACTGGGTTTGTCCCCCTTCAGGAGCAGTGGTCTGGGGATTGGATGAGGGCGGTGGGGTCGGCTCTTGCCCGGTCTCCGTTTCTCCATTTGGGGATTGGTCGGCATCCCCGTTTGAATCTTCGCCCTGCGAGTCTTCCGTCCCATCAAAGGAATCCGGCTGGAACAGGGCGTTGGGATCCAAGCGGGAGGAATCCTCTACCTGGGGATCTTCTTCCCCGCCGGTAATCACCGCCTGGGATTGGGTGGGGGTACTATCGTCAGGCAAAACAACCGGATCCGTTCCGCCCCCCAGCAGGCCGCTGGCTGCCAGAGCGGCCACCAGGACAACGCCGGCACAGGCCGCGGCGATACCGCCCTTGGCTCCCCGGGAGAGGGTGAATTTTTTCTCCGGTTTCGATTCAGGGGTGGGTTCAGGCTCAGGATCCAGTTTGGACGTGTTCCACTGCTCCCAGTCCTCCGGAGGCGTCCAGGGATGCCCGTCCAGGGTGATGCCGTAGAGGGCCCCATAGAGTTCCCCCATGCTTTTCCACCGATCCGCCGCCCGTACCGCCAGCCCCTTTAACAGAGCCCGCTCCTGTTGTTCGGTGAGTTCCGCCCCCAGCCGGCTGGGCGGGATCAGGGGATCCGGCTCCCCACGTTTCATGGCGCTGGGGGGAACCTTTCCGGTGAGACAGTAGTAGATGGCGGCGCACAGGCTGTACAGGTCGCTCCACGCCCCCTGACCGTGGCCGCTGTACTGCTCATAGGGGGCGAATCCCTCCTTGAGCATGGCGGTCATGGTGACCTCGCCCTGGATGTCCCGGGCGCAGCCGAAGTCCATGAGTTTCATAGTCCCGTTGCTCAAAAGCATCAGATTGTCCGGACTGATATCCCGGTGGATGATGTTGGCCTGGTGCATGGCCTCCATGGCACGGATCACCGGTTCCAGCAGGGGGAGCAGCACCTGGGCGGAGCAAGGCCCCTGGGCCTGGGTGATCTCTTTCAGAGTCTGACCCTCCAGAAACTCCATAATAATGTAGGCGGTGTTGTGCTCCGGGAAAAAGTCCAGCACCCGCACCATCTGGGGGATCTTCTCCAAAGCGGCCATGGTCCTTGCCTCTCGAAGGAACTGCTCCCTGCCCTTAGTGTAGGCCTCATGGCCGGAGGCAGTGTAGCAGGTCACATCCAGGGTCACTGACGTTTCCCGCTTGAGAAACGCGGTGGGAAAATACTCCTTCACAGCCACCCGGCGCTCCAGCTTCAAGTCCCAGCCCAGATAGGTGATGCCGAACCCGCCCGCACCCAAAGCCCTCCCCAGGACGTACCGCTCCTGAAGGAGGGTGCCCGGTGGGAGTTGACGGCTTTCGGGGCGGTAGGCCTCCGGGTCACGTTTGCAGTTGGGGCAGAGCTGCCCCAGCTGGACAGAGTGCATACAATATGGACAGTAGCGCTCCATTTCCTGTCACCTCTCTCAAACATTCGGCGCGTCCTGCGCCGGTTCTGTTTCTCTTTGAACTCAGGATACCACAGAACTTTTCGCTCCGGTCGAACCGGTTTCCCGTCAGCCGTTCTTCCGCTCCAGCCGGAAGGTCTGCCGCTGGGAGCCCAGGGCGAAGGTATCCCCGAGTTTTAGCGCGGTGGGCTGCTGCGGCGGGATCTTGTTCTGTCCGTTGAGGAAGGTGCCGAAGGAGGAGCCCAAATCGGTGAGAGTGGCGCCGCCGGAGGTGAGGCGCACCACACAGTGTACACCGCTCACTCCGGTGGTGTCCGCCGGGAAGACCAAGTCGTTTTGGTCGGGCAGCCGTCCCAGACGGAGGGTTCCCGTAAGGGCAAAGCGCCGTCCAGCGAAGTGGCCGTTCACGCCCACGATGCGCAGTTCCTCCTGGGGCTCTGCCGGCTGGGTTTCCCCAATCTCATCCACCTGCCCGGTCTTGGGGAAGGTGGATGAATGATCATCCTTCTTCCAACTCGAGTTATTGCTGCCGCCCCCGCTGCTGTCTTTCTGGTACCCAGCGGCGGTAGCGGGCTTTCGGTTCCGGCGCAGGATCAGCACGGCCACCACGGCCGCAGCGGCCAGGAGGCCCACACAGATCAAAACCGTGGTCATCATGCCGGATCCCTCCGAGCGGTCGGTGATCAGGGTATACTCAAACTCATACAGAGTACCAATGTCCACCAAATCGTTCAGCCGACTGATCACATAGTCGCTCTGGACGGCCAGATTGATGTTGTCTCCGTAGCCGTATGTATTCAGGCCGATGACGTAGCCCTCCTCGGTGATGAGGGGTCCGCCGGAGTTGCCGTGATTGATGTTGGCGTCAATCTGGATTACGTCGGTGTCGGTCTCCGCCATGTGGGCCAGTCGGGAGATGGTGCCGGCGGTGACGGTGACCGTATCCACGTTGGCAGTATAGTTGACCGTCACCTGGTCGCTGACCGAGGGGAAACCGATGGCGTAGATGGTCTCACCGGGCTCCGCCAGAGCGGCGGGCATGAGGGGCAGGGCCACCCGCTCGGTGACGATACGGTCAGCCAGGAGGATGGCATAGTCGGGGTAGGTCTCCGGCTCGTACACCACGTCACAGCGCACAACATACTCCATATTTAAGGCGCTGCCGTCCTCTGTCTCGCTCCACCGGTCATCCAGCAGCAGGTAGACTGCAGTGCTGTTTTCCACCACATGCTTGTTGGTCACGAAGACCGCACTGGGTTCTCCCGCCTGACCTACGGCAAAGCCGGAACCCAGGTTTGCCGAGCCGTCGGGCAGCGCGGCCAGGATCCGAACCACCCCGTTGCGGGCGCTGGACACTGCGCTTTCGCCGTTGCTCCCCGCAGCGTGGGCTGGGAGCGCGGTCAGGATGCAGCACAGCAGGATACACACAGTCAGGGAAGATGCGAACAGTCTCTTTTTCATGGCCCTCTCCTCCTAATGGTGCCGGTCAATCTCTGACCCGGCTCATAGTTCTTCCAGTTGGAAACCGAATTTGCTGGAACCTAAGTAGAAACGCATGCCGGGCTTGAGATCCGCGCTCTCGTTGGACAGTTTCCGCCCATCCTCCAGCAGGGTGCCGAAGGAGGAACCCAGATCGGTGAGAAACAGGGAACCGCCGCGCCACCGCAGGGAACAGTGCTTTCCACTGACGCCGGGGGTATCCGGGGGGAAGACCACGTCGCACTCCGGGACCCGACCGAAGGTGAGCCCCTGGAGGGGAATTTCCCGTGGATTTCCCGGCGTCCCTGGGAGGGGAACGACCCGGTACTGGGCCTGGACCGGCTGGGTTTCCCCGTACTCCTCCCCGCCCACATACTCCGTCTTTCCAAAGTCAGGGGCTGGATTTCCGCCAGTGCCCGTTGCCTGGGTTGTGCTGGCCGGGGAACCGGCCTTCTTGCGGCTGCGCACAATGGCAAAGGCGATGATGCCGGCCGCCGCGATGCCGGCCGCCGCAATCAGGACAATTTGAAGGATCCTGGTCTGTCCCTGCTGCGCCCTGGCCTGTTCCAGGAGGGCCTGCGTTCCGGTATTGGTTTGAATGGACTCCAGGGTATAAGCAGGCTCTGCATCGCCGGAGCCGGATTCCGGATCAGTGGGTTCCGGAGAAGACGGTTCCGGCTCGCCGTTTCCCAGGCTGCCGATCCCGCCCGCGTCAGACATGATGTACCCCGCCGGCAGAGCCTGATAGCCTTCCAGATAAAACCCGATCACCTCATCCACATCGCTCATCACCGCACCGATGGGCAGGATGTCAAGTTCGCTCAGGGGATACGACCCATCCTCCAACTGAAGGCGGGTGTAGCCGCTCTGATCTGCCAATCCCTGGAGGGTCACTCCCCGGGAGAAGAGAAACATGCCGTCCGAATCGTCCGCCACGCCGGCCACCACTGCGGAGTCTCCCACATTTAAGCCGTCCAGTGTTCTCAAGGCGGGAGCGGTGCGGGAGGTGAGCGGACTGTCCAGCCGGAACACCACCACGCCGCTCTCGGCGTCCCCCATGATCAATTCGGCTACCGAACCTACTGAACTGTCATAAGGGTCGGTTGCCAGGTAGTAAGTGGAACCGCTGGTCACGCCATAACTTGCTACCACCCAGGTATCCCCGCTGCCGTCCCCCGCCTGGATTTGGATGGCGCTACAGCTTGCGGTGATGTTTTCCACTGCGGAGTCAAAACCATAGAGAAAAACTGTGCAGTCAAAGTAGTTTGTTTCCCCCGTAGCGGACGCTGGCTGGTTGAAACAAAGGATCAGCGCCAGGATACAGAGAGTCTGCCTGAAGTATTTCATCACTGCCTGTTTCATAATGCAAGTCTCCTTTAGGCTTTGTCTGTCTCAATGATACCACAGGAAATGCCGGTGACGTCCAGGTGATTTCCAGCGGTGTGAGCAAGGGAGCTTGAATAGAATGGAGAATTCAATTTTTTACAAAAAATACATTAATATACAACATTACAATGTAAATTATAGAGAATAGTCCTGTCAGTGTCAACGAAATTCCTTGACAAGCATGAAAAATCGACAGATAAAAAGAAAACCATTTGATGGTCCTCTCATGGAAGATCTTTGGGAAAATTCGAATCATAGATCATGATCTCGTTCAGACATCATCCTCCTTTGGCCAGACAGTTTCTATGGAGATCCTGGCTGCCTCGCGGAGCATTTGAGCCAGAGCTTTCTCCTCGGGGCCCAATTCGTGGGGGGCAAATATCTCCTCCAACTCCTTGGCATGAGCCTTAGGGTCGACCGGATCCTCCACGCCGTAGCGGTCGTGGAGGCTGGCGTGTCCGCCCCGCGCCTTTCGGATCTGCTCCTCGGCGGTGATCATGGTCCATGCAGGATCATCCGCCGACAAGTCCAGGTACAGCATATCCGTGAACCGCTTGCCGGGAATGAAGTCCATATCTCTTTTGATATAGTCCCGCCAGGGCGTCCGATCCGGTTCCGGGAGCGTATCCCGGGCGGCTTTGCGGGAGGCTAACTCCCCGTCCATGTCGATCCGCCGAAGGAACTCCTCGGCGGAGATGCCGCCCGCCTGATATTCCTTCTTTGCCTCACGCGCCCCGTCCAGCCATGCCTCGTATTGCGTTCTGCTGAAGGGGAGCAAGTGGTTTTCCCCATCCGGGCCAGCCAGCTCCAGCCGGTTGGCCCGCTCCTCCAGCCGCCGGCGCAGGCGCTCATAGATTGCCAGCGCTTCGTCTGTCTCCGCACGGAACCGGCGCATGCGCTTAGCCCCCTCCTGCTTGCATGGTCTTCCATCCACTTCTCCGTAACAGTATCGGGACTCCGCCTCGGTTCTTGGCACAAAATACCGCCAGCAGTTCTCGCAGCGGGCGATCCGCTGCCGGTTCTGCTGGAAGTAGAGGGACAGCTCTGCTAAAAGAAGCCCGTATAAATCACGCAGGACATACTCACTGACTCCACCAATAGGGGCACCACTTCCTCCCGTCAAAAAACGGATGGGAAAGGCCCGGTCAATGAGGCCCGGCCAGGTGTCCTCCAGCGCACGGAAGCGGTCCCGTTGAGTTCCGCGCTCGAAGTCCGCAAAGCCGATCTCAAACATGTTTTTCATCCGATTCTGCAGAAAATATGGGCGGCGCAATGCATTTAAAACAGCAAAGGCCTTTCGAGAGGCAAAAATCGGCTGCCCATCATCCAGCAGCTTTGTGGCGGGATCCAGGTAATACAAGACATCCCAATACGCTGCGGGCATAATTTCCGCGAGTTGCCCCGCCAAGGGGATTGCCTGCCGCGCGAAGTCCTCATAGTCCTCGTAGGGCACCTCGCTGCGCTCCTCAAACACATCGTGCTCCTCCCACAGGCGTTCTACCGAGGCCCGATAAGGGGAAAAATCAAAGTTCACAAAGGAGACCAGCTCCTCGGCGGGCGACTGCCCGTGCAGATGCGTCTCCTGGCCGTCCAGCCAAACCAAGATCAACTCAACCGTCTCCCCGGTATCTGTCAAAAGATAGATACCGGGTTTTCTTTTTCTGTCCATAGTCTGCCGCCCTTCCGTCGCATCGACTTTTGCAAAAAACAGGAAAGTTCCTTTCCCATGTAAGTTTTCTTTTCCTGATTTTATCATGAGAACAGCGGAAAAGAAACTATCGCTTTTGAGAACATACAGGAAAGGATGTGTAGGAAATGACACCTGATTTGAAGCTCATCTCCATGGACGAGATCAAAGCAGAGGAGGTGAAATGGCTCTGGTATCCGTACCTCCCGCGAGGGAAGCTGACCATTGTCCAGGGTGACCCCGGTGAGGGTAAGACCACCTTCGTGCTGGCGGTGATCGCTGCCCTGACTCGGGGCGAGACTCTGCCGGAGAGCGAAAAAACACTGGAACCGCTGAATGTGATCTACCAGACGGCGGAGGACGGGTTGGCGGACACCATCAAGCCACGGTTGGATGCCGCCGGTGCGAACTGCGCCCGGGTGTTGGTCATCGACGAGAGCCAACAGGAGCTGACCCTCTGCGACCAGCGGCTGGAGCAGGCGGTTTGCCGGACTGGGGCACAGCTCATCGTGCTGGATCCCATCCAGGCATATCTGGGAAACGATGTGGACATGCATAGGGCCAATGAGGTACGTCCCGTTCTGAAACAGGTGGCGGCCATGGCGGAGCGCACTGGCTGCGCCGTGATCCTCATCGGGCACATGAACAAGGCTCAAGGGCTGAAGTCCGGCTACCGTGGACTGGGCTCCATCGACTTTCGGGCGGCGGCCCGGAGTGTCCTGGTGGTGGGGCGGCTGAAAGAGGATCCAACGGTGCGTGTGGTTGCCCAGGACAAAAACAGCCTTGCTCCAGAGGGAAAGTCGATTGCCTTCCTGCTGGATGGGGAGCACGGCTTCCAATGGAAGGGGGCCTGCGACCTGTCGGTGGACGATGTGCTCAGCGGCGGCGGAAAGCTCCAGACCAAGACCACCCAGATGGAGGAGGTGCTGGAGCGGATGCTCACAGAACCTGTGCCAGCCGAGGCAGTGTTGGACCGAGCGAAGGAGCTGGGTGTGTCGGAGCGCACGCTGATGATCGCCAAGAAAAACTTGGGCGTCGTTTCAGAGAAACGGGGCAGCCAGTGGTATTGGCGGCTGCCGGAGCAAGGCTGTAAGGATGTAACGGTATAAGGGTGTTGCAATCTTGCATTCTTCCTTCTCTGCAGATAACGGCCACAGAGGAGCGGAGGTTCCGTCGACGGAGATTCCTCCCGTTCGGGAGGGCAAGCATCGCGTCCGGCTATACGCCGGCCACAGTTCCGGGGCGCTGCCCCGTACCCCCAACCCCTGAAGGGGAGAAAGGAACGATAATGCAGAGAGAAAAGAAAACGGAGATCATCACCCTGCGGGTAACACCGCAGGTCAAAGAGCGCATCCGGGCCAAGGCACGGGAGCTGGGCCTGACCGTCACCGACTACCTGTGTCTGTGCGGTCTGGACAAAGAGATCGTCCGGGTGGATGGTCTGGATCAGGTGCTCTCTGAGCTGAAAGCCCAGGGGCGGAATCTCAACCAGCTCACCACCTTGGCCAACATGGGGAAAATCACAGTTGCATATGGTGACAGACTGGCGGAGAGTTACGGGCAGATCAGCGAACAGCTCCGGCAGCTCCTGCGGAGGTGACGGAGTGGCCACCTTCACCGCAATCAAAAATCGTGGCGGCGGCCGGGGCGCTCTGGGTGGTGTGCTGCGATACACCCAGCAAGACGAAAAAACACTGTGGGAAGGACAGCGGCTGGTGTCCGGCTGGAACTGCACCGCCCAGTCCGCCCTCTCTGAAATGCAGCTCACCAAGGAGCGGTATCGGAAAACGGACGGGCGGCAGTACTACCACTTCGTCCAGTCCTTCGCAGAGACGGACGACCTGACGCCCCAGGAGGTCCACGCCATCGGTCTGGAGCTGGCCCAGCGGGAGTTCCCCAATTTCGAGGTGCTGGTGGCCACCCACATCGACACCGGCCATCTACACAATCACCTGGTGGTGAACAGCGTCTCTTTCCAAAACGGCAAGAAACTCCACCAGAGCGCCGCTGACCTCCAGGCCCACCGGCTGGCCAGCGATGCGATCTGCATCGCCCACGGCCTGGAGATCCTGCCGCCGCCGCAAAAGCAGGTGAAACAGAAGCGGATAGGCAGCCGGGAATACCGCTCCGCCGCCAAGGGCGAGAGCTGGAAGCTCCGGCTGATGGACACCATTGACCAGTGCATGAAGTACGCCGAAACTAAAGAGGAATTTATTTCTCTGATGGAGAGTGAGGGCTACCAGGTGCGGTGGGCAGACAGCCGGAAGAACATTACCTACACAACACCCAGCGGTATGAAGTGCCGGGACGACCGGCTCCACGAAACAAAGTACACTAAGGAGGTCATGGAACGTGAATTCCGAATCCGAGCAGAGATTATCTCTGGAGGAATTGAAACAGCGGAATCGATCTCAGTGCGTACAGATGATGACCACACCATCAGCTGCCCCCACGAAACAGGACTGGGAGGATCTGCTGACCGCCGTCAGCGCCCTGTACCGCCTGGAGAGGATCAACAGCGACCGGCTGGAACGCCTGGAGGCCAGCGTTGCGGCACAGGAGGCCCTGTTTCGGGCGTTGAGCCGGCAGGTGGGGCAACTCCCCACCCAGGCCCAGCTGGAGGCACTGGCGCGGGATGTGGCCCAAATTCAGGCTGCATTGAAACAGGCTGGGAGGAAGCGAGAGATTTCTATTTCGCCGCCCAGTCTGGAGACAGCCCTCTCCGTGCTGATCTGGCTGATTCTGATTTTGCTGGGGACTATGGTTGGGATGGTGGTCTTGCAGACGATCTGGTCCGGCTTGGCCGCACTCTGGAGCGCAGTTCGGATCCTGATCCCGTGAGGGACGCCACCACCATCTCTCACTATACGGACCGAAAAGCGCTGCGCCGGGAGCGGGAGAAGAAGATCGCCCTGGGGCACAAGGTGGACGACCACGAGGAGGAGCAAATCTGGGAACAAAAGATGTGAATATTTTTTCCCAGAGGAAGAAAACTATGGAAAAGGAGATGAGAGCCGCTTGCGTATGGAGATCAGGGATGAGAGCAAGACTGTGGAGCTCTGGCTTACCAGGGAGGAAAGGGATGATCTCGCCTTCCGGGAGTCGCTGAAGCCCATGTATCAGAAATACAAGGAGCAAAAATATTTGGTGGCGGTCTTCCTGTCCGGGGAGGAGGAGCTGTACCAACAGACCCGGGATCTGCTGCTCTATAACCGCCGGCGGCAGGCGGAGAAGGAAGTCCAGGCGGAGAAGCGGGCCGGGATGGTGATGGGCTCGTAATGGATTGGGGAGGCGATGAAAATCGCCTCCCCAATTTTTCATATTCCCCTTGCAATTCCGAGGAGTTTTTTGTACAATGTTATCTGAAGTAAAAAATGAAAAATAAAACTTTATTGTTGAGGGGAGGAGAACTATGGATCGTACACCCATCCCCCAAGGGGAAATCCTGCTCTATGAAAACGGCGGGGAGAAAGAATTTGTCAGCGTGGTGTTTCAGGACGAGACCTTCTGGCTGACCCAGAGCGGAATGGCGGAGCTGTTTGACTGTTCTACAGACAATATCTCTCTGCACTTGAAAAATATTTATGCGGAGGAGGAACTGACGCCGGAGGCAACTACCGAGAAAATCTCGGTAGTTCGTCAAGAGGGCACCCGGCAGGTCTGCCGCACCCTGGACCACTACAACCTGGACGCCATTATTGCCGTGGGCTACCGGGTGAACTCCAAAAAGGCCACCCGGTTCCGCCAGTGGGCCACCAAAACCCTGAAGGAGTACATCCAGAAGGGATTCGTCCTCAACGATGAGATGCTGAAAAACGGACGCCCCTTCGGGAGGGACTACTTTGACGAGCTGCTGGAGCGCATCCGGGAGATCCGGGCCAGCGAGCGCCGGGCCTATCAGAAAATCGCCGATATCTTTGAGCAGTGCAGCTACGACTACGACAAGAACAGCGAGACCACCCGGACTTTCTACGCCTTTGTCCAAAACAAGCTCCACTTTGCGGTCACCGGTAAGACAGCGGCGGAGTTGATCGCGGAGCGGGCCACTCTGGACAGCCCCACCATGGGCCTCACCACCTGGAAGGGAGCGCCGGATGGGAAGATCCTGAAAAGCGACGTCCTGGTGGCGAAGAACTACTTAAATGAGAAGGAGATCTCCCGCCTCAACCGTCTGGTCACCATGTTCATCGACTACGCCGAACTGATGGCGGAGGATGAGCAGCTTATGAGTATGGAGGATTGGCTTCGGGAGACCGACCGCTTCCTGGCCAACAACCGCCGGAATGTGCTGGAGGGAAAGGGACATGTCTCCAGAGACCAGGCGGTCAAAAAGGTGGGTGAGCTCTATGAGCAATTTCGTAAGAAACAGGATGCCGACTACATCTCCGACTTCGACCGGGCCATGGAGAAATACCTGAAGGGGGACAGCGGCACATGACCGAGACCTTTGACATTGCGGGGTATGCCCGTATCTCGGTGGACGACGAGCTGGACCGGGACAACGTGTCCATTGAAAACCAGAAGGCCATCATTGAGGATTTTGTCCGACAGAAATTTCCCGGCAGCTCCCTCACCTTCTATGAGGACCGGGACCGCTCCGGCTACACCTTCGAGCAGCGGGAGGGGTACCAGGCCATGCGGAGGGGCCTGATGAGCCATCAGTATGACATCCTCATCGTCAAAGACTTCTCCCGCTTCTCCCGGCGGAACAGCCGGGGACTGGTGGAGCTGGAGGACCTGCGGGACGCGGGGGTGCGGATCATCTCCATCGGAGACAACATCGACTTCCCCAACGACGACGACTGGCTGAAGATCCAGTTCCAGTTCCTCATCAACGAGATGCCCGTCACCGACACCAGCAAAAAGGTGAAAAACGTCATCAAGCGGCGGCAGGCGGACGGCAAGTGGATCTGCGCCGCCCCCTACGGCTACATCGTCAACAAGCGGCAGGAGTTCGAGGTAGTCCCTACCGAGGCGGATGTGGTTCGCACCATCTTCCGCCTCTACAACGACGAGGGGTGGGGCTATAAGAAGATCGCCAACTACCTCACGGACCAGGGCATCCCCACCCCCCGCATGGCGGAGCGGGACCGGAAGGAGGCCGCTGGGGAGGACTACAAGCGGCCGGTGAAGTCCGCCTGGGCCATTGTAACGGTACAGGGCATTCTGGACAACGACTTCTACATCGGAACCCTACGGCAGGGCAAGTACACCCGAAAGAAGATTAACGGCAGGGATGTGCGCCGGGACGAGGGGGAGCAGATCGTCATCGAACACCACCACCAGGCCATCATCGACTACCGCACCTTTGCTACCACCCGGGCACTTCGGGAGAAACGCACCACCTCCCACTACCGGGGGGTAAAGAAGTACGACAACGTGTACTCCGGCTTTCTGGTGTGCGGAGACTGCGGGGCCCCTATGTTCGCCATGAGCCGGGGAGATCTGCGCCCCGCCTACACCTGCGGCACCTACCACCGGCGGGGACGCTCCGGCTGCACCTCCCACCACATCCGCACGGACAAGCTGGACGAGCTGCTGAAAAGTTACGTCCGGCAGGTGATGGACCACTCCTCAGAGATGCTCCGGCGGCTCAACGAGGACCTGGTCCATGAGCAGGAGGACGTGGCCGGGACTGAGCAGAGTGCGGACCGCCTGGCGCAGGTGCTGGAGGAGCTCCAGGAGGAGCTGAAGGTCACCAAGCGGCAGCGCATCCGGGATCTGATGAAGCACCCGGACCAGGAAGAGATTTTAGAACAGACCTACGACGAGCTGGAGGAGGACCTGCAGAAGCGGATCGAGGGCATCGGCCACCAGATCGAGCTGCTGTCCGACAAGCGAAACACCATCATCCGGGTGAACCGGGCCGCGAAGACGGCCCTGGAGGTATTCGGAGACATCCTCCGCAAGAACCACCTGGAGCGCCGGGACCTGGAGCTCATCCTCCGACAGATCAAAGTGTATGAGGATCGCCTTGAGATCCAGCTCCAGGCGGACGTGGACTCCATCCTCCGCTCCGGGACCTTGCCGGAAGGGGCAGAGGACGCCGTGGCCGCGATGGCACCGGTGGACATCATAAATTTTAAGTCCGACATGGGACATATCTCACCCATTACCATCGTCCAGCGCTCGGAAAAGCGCCGGGACAAGGTGTTCCATGCCAATGTTATCAGTGACGGCGACCCCCTGG
>UMHD01003489.1_pt1 | contig 24643 bp, 26 predicted proteins | sample 1965461 | NCBI WGS metagenome assembly UMHD01 (sample SAMEA4836091, study PRJEB28245) | human gut metagenome | biome: gut microbiome; material: fecal sample | place: Denmark | collected 2008 | reverse complement strand
TTCTGGGGGCGGTGGCCTTTGTGGGGCTGATCGCCCCCCACATTGCCCGGCTGCTGCTGGGCCGGCGGGGCGGGCCCTACCTGCCCCTGTGCGGCCTGGTGGGGGGCGCGGTGCTGCTGTGCGCCGACCTGCCCGCCCGGGTCTACACCCTCCCCCTGAGTATTTTTACTGTGCTGCTGGCGGTGCCGGTGCTGGCCGCCCTGCTGTGGCGGCGAAAGGAGGGGACCTATGGGGACGATGCTTGAGGTGCGGGGCCTGTGGGCCGGATATACCGATTTTGTGGTCCGGGACCTTTCCTTCTCGGTGGCCGGCGGAGAGCTGGTGGGCATTCTGGGCCGGAACGGCAGCGGAAAGTCCACCCTGCTCCGGGGGCTGACCTTCGGCCTCCGGCGGCGTCAGGGACAGGTCCTGGTCCGGGGGGAGGACTGCGCCGCCCTCTCCCCACGGCAGCGGGCCCGGCAGATGGCCCTGCTGCCCCAGCACACCCCGACCTCACCCGGCCTGCGGGTGGAGGAGGTGCTGGAGCTGGGCCGCTACCCCTGGGAGGGTCCGCTGCGCCCGCCGGGCAGTCAGACCCGGGAGCTGGTGCGCCGGGCGGCGGAGCAGTTCGGCATTGAGGGCCTTTTGTACCGGGACTGCGCCGCCCTCAGCCAGGGCCAGCGGCAGCTGGTCCAGCTGGCCCGGGTGGCGGTGCAGGGGGCCCCGGTGCTGCTGCTGGACGAGCCCAACAGCGCCCTGGACTTTCCCAACACCCACCAGTTTTTCCGCACCCTGACCGGCCTCCTGGCGGGCGGGGAGCGGTGCGCCCTGGTGGTGCTCCACGACCCGGCGCTGGCCCTGCGCTGGTGCGGCCGCCTGCTGCTGCTGGAGGAGGGGCGGCTGGTTGGGGAGCTGCGCCCCGGGGAGACCGGGCTCCATGCGGTGCAGAGCGCCCTGGGCCGCCTCTATCCGGGGCTCCAGGTCCGGCAGGACCGGGAGAGCGGGCGGCTCTTCTGCGCCATGGAGTAGGCGGCAGAACTGAATAAAACGATTGAGATAAGCGACAAGCAGGGAGGAAATGCTGTGCTGACGATCCAAAATTACGTCAGAGCCGGGAGCCTGGAGGAGGCCTACGCGCTCTGTCAGAAGAAAAACAATGTGGTTCTGGGCGGCATGCTTTGGCTGAAGATGCAGCGAAACCGCGTGGACACCGCCATCGATCTGTCCGGCCTGGGGCTGGACCAGATCGAGGAGACCGGCTCCGAGTACCGGCTGGGGGCCATGGTGACCCTGCGGCAGCTGGAGCTCCACCCCGGCCTGGACCGGCTGACCCAGGGGGCCATGGCCGAGAGCGTGCGCCACATCGTGGGGGTGCAGTTCCGGAACCTGGCCACGGTGGGGGGGAGCGTCTTCGGCCGCTTCGGCTTCTCCGACGTGCTCACCCTGCTGCTGGCTCTGGAGGCCCGGGTGGTCCTCTATCACGGGGGGAAGCAGTCCCTGGCGGACTTCGCCGCCGCCCCCCGGCAGCGGGACATCCTCACCCACGTGATCATCCCCAAGGGGGAGCGGCGGGTGGTCTATCTGTCCCAGCGGAACACCGCCACCGACTTCCCCGTTCTCACCTGCGCCCTGTCCCGGCGGGAGGGGCGGACGCTGTGCGCCGTGGGGGCCCGGCCCGGGCGGGCGGAGCCCTTTGAGGACAAGCAGGGGCTTCTGGCCGGGGGGATCACCCCGGAGGGGGCACAGACCTTTGCCCGGGAGGCGGCCGGGCGCTTCCGGTTCGGAAGCAACCTCCGGGGCAGCGCCCAATACCGCCAAGAGATCTGCCAGGTGCTGGTCCGCCGGGGCCTGCTGGCCATGGAGGGGGAGTAAACAATGGAGATCAAACTGACCTTGAACGGCCGGGCGGTGACCGCCTCGGTCCAGGCGGACACCCTGCTGCTGGATTTTCTCCGGAGCCAGGGCTGCCTGAGCGTAAAGCGGGGGTGTGAGACGGCCAACTGCGGGCTGTGCACCGTGCTGATGGACGGAAAGCCCGTCCTGTCCTGCTCGGTGCTGGCCGCCCGGGCGGACGGCCATGCCGTTCACACCCTGGAGGGCCTTCAGGAGGAGGCGGCCGGCTTCGCCGCCTTCATCGCCGACCAGGGGGCGGAGCAGTGCGGCTTCTGCAACCCGGGCTTTGTGATGAATACGGTGGCCCTGCTGCGGGAGAACCCCGACCCCACCGACGACGAGATCCGGGCCTATTTGGCGGGCAACCTGTGCCGCTGCTCCGGGTACGAGGGGCAGCTGCGGGGCATCCGGGCCTACCTGGACCACAAGAGACAGGGATGAGGAGGGACGACATGGAAGGGAAGACATACCAAAGCGTGGGCCAGCCGGTGCGCAAGAAGGACGCCATGGCCCTTCTGCTGGGCAAGCCGGCCTATGTGGACGACGTGACCCCCAGGGACTGCCTGGTGGTCAAGGTGCTGCGCAGCCCCCACGCCCACGCCCTCATTGAGGAGATCGATACAAACGCCGCCATGAAGGTCCCCGGCATCGCGGCCATCTTCACCTACCGGGACGTGCCCCAGAAGCGGTTTACCATGGCGGGGCAGACCTACCCGGAGCCCTCCCCCTACGACCGGCTGATCCTGGACCAGCGGGTGCGCTTTGTGGGGGACGCGGCGGCCATCGTGGCCGGAGAGACCGAGCAGGCGGTGGACCGGGCCCTGAAGCTGATCCGGGTGCGCTACCAGGTGCTGGAGGCCGTCCTGGACCCCCATGAGGCCCTGGACAGCCCCATCCTCGTCCACCCCGAGGACAGCTGGCGCTCCCTGTGCCCCGTGGGGGCGGACAACCACCGCAACCTGTGCGCCAGCGAGACCTGCTCCGACGGCGACGTGGACCAGGTCCTGGCCGGCTGCCCCTGTGTGGTGGACCGGGTGTACCACACCAAGGCCTGCAACCAGGCCATGATGGAGACCTTCCGCACCTACACGGAGATGGACCCCTACGGCCGCCTCCACGTGGTGTCCTCCACCCAGATCGTCTTCCACGTGCGGCGCATTTTGGCCAACGCCCTGGATATCCCCAAGTCCAAGATCCACGTGGAGAAGCCCCGCATCGGCGGCGGCTTCGGGGCCAAGCAGACGGTGGTGGCCGAGGTATATCCCGCCCTGGTCACCTGGAAGACCGGCCGCCCCGCCAAGATGATCTACTCCCGGGAGGAGAGCCAGATCGCCGCCTCCCCCCGCCACGAGATGGAGGTCCATGTGCGCCTGGGGGCCACCCAGGATGGCGTCATCCGGGCCCTGGACGTGTACACCCTGTCCAACACGGGGGCCTATGGGGAGCACGGCCCCACCACCGTGGGCCTGTCCGGACACAAGTCCATCCCCCTGTACACCGGGAACCTGGAGGCCTTCCGCTTCGCCTACGACGTGGTGTACACCAACCGGCAGTCCGCCGGGGCCTACCGGGGCTACGGGGCCACCCAGGGCATCTTTGCCGTGGAGTCGGCGGTGAACGAGCTGGCCGACCGGCTGGGCATGGACCCGGTGGCCCTCCGGGAGAAGAACATGGTCCGGGAGGGGCAGATCATGCCCGCCTACTACAACGAGCCCGCCAGCGCCTGCGCCCTGGACCAGTGCATGGAGCGGTGCAAGGAGCTCTTCGGCTGGGAGGAGAAGTTCCCCGTCCGGGACATGGGCAACGGGAAGGTGCGGGCCGCCGGCGTGGCCATGGCCATGCAGGGCTCCGGCATCTCCGGGGTGGACGTGGGCTCGGCCACCATCAAGCTCAGCGACGAGGGGTTCTATAACCTGTCCATCGGCGCGGCGGACATGGGGACCGGGTGCGACACCATCCTGGCCCAGATTGCCGCCGAGTGCCTGGAGTGCAGCGTGGACAACATCGCGGTCTTCGGGGCGGACTCGGACGCCTCCCCCTACGACTCGGGCTCCTACGCCTCCTCCACCACCTACGTCACCGGAAAGGCGGTGGAGCAGGCCTGCACCCAGCTGAAGGAGCAGATCTGCGCCATTGCCGCCCAGATGCTGGACTGCCCCGCCGGGGAGCTGGAGTTCGCCGGGGACCGGGTGCGCCGGCTGGACGGCAGGGGAGAGATCGCCCTGTCGGAGATCGCCGCCAAATCCATGTGCGGCAACCCCATCGCCGTCCAGGCCACCAGCTCCCACACCTCCCCGGTCTCGCCCCCGCCCTTTATGGTGGGTATGGCCGAGGTGGAGGTGGACAAGGAGACCGGCTCGGTGGAGGTGCTGGACTACGCGGCGGTGGTGGACTGCGGCACCCCCATCAACCCCAACCTGGCCCGGGTCCAGACCGAGGGCGGCATCGTCCAGGGCATCGGCATGGCCCTGTTTGAGGACGTCACCTACAACGAAAAGGGCCGCCTGCTGGAGAACTCCTTCCTCCAGTACAAGATCCCCACCCGCCTGGACATGGGCCATCTGAAGGTGGAGTTCGCCCCCAGCTATGAGCCCTCCGGCCCCTTCGGCGCCAAGTCCATCGGGGAGATCGTCATCAACACCCCATCCCCCGCCATCGCCCAGGCGGTCTTCCGGGCCACCGGCGTGTGGCACCGGGAGCTGCCCATCACCCCGGAGAAGGTGCTGATGGGCATGAAGAACCGTGGCTAAGCACCTCATCTACCTGGCGGCGGGGAGCGGCCGCCGGTTCGGCGGCAACAAGCTGCTCTACCCCCTGGAGGGGCGGCCCCTGTTTTCCTACGGCCTGGAGACCCTGTGCCGGGCAGCCCAGCTGCGGCCCCAGTGCGAGCTCACGGTGGTCTCCCGCTACCCCCAGATCCTGGAGGCCGCCCGGGCGGCCGGGGGGCGGGCGGTGGACAGCCCCCAAAGCGCGGGGGGCATCTCCCACACCATCCGGGCCGCCCTGGACGCCCTGCCGCCGGTAAGCGGGGAGGACTTCCTCTTTTTCGCCGTGGCCGATCAGCCCTGGCTGGAGGCGGATACCCTCCTGCGGCTGGTGGACGCGGCCCGGCCCGGCGTGCCGGGGGGCACCGCTGCCTTTGGGGAGCGGGTGGGCAGTCCCACCTTTTTCTCCGGGGCGCTGCTCCCAGAGCTGTACGCCCTCACCGGCGACCAGGGGGGGCGGCCCATCCTGCGGGAGCTGGGGCCGGCCTGCGTCAAGGTTCAGGCGGGCTCCCTCCGGGAGCTGGAGGACCTGGACACCCCGCCGGAGCGGGGAGAAACTTTTTGGGGCACAAGGTGATCAAACTATGCCCGCCCAAGGAAAGGGCGGGGCAGAGAGAGGCAAAAGAGGCCGTCCGCAGCGCGGACGGCCTGAAAAAATGCCGTTACTTTCCCGCCGCAGCGCGGCGGAAAAGTCCTCGCTGCGCTCGCTGAACGCCTTGCCACGCAAGGCATTCAGGGCATTCGATCCCACTCGAGGCGGGCTGCCGCCCCCTCGAGCTCCCCCGCCAACACTCGGGCGGATTCGTCTGAACAGAGGTTTTTCGACAAGCTGAGAGGCCGTCCGCGCTGCGGACGGCCTCTTCGTCTGTGAAAAATACCTCTGCGGAACAGAACCCGCCTGAATGTAAGCGGGGGAGCGGCGCCCGCCGCGATGGGAGGGGATGGAGTGCGGCTTCCCTCTCCTCCGGCGGCTATCCGCGCCGCCTGTTCTGGACCTGGCGCACCGTCAGAAGCTCCCCCTCCACGGTGAACTTCACCTCCAGGGGGCCGAACTCCAGGCCGTAGACCCGGTCCGGCCGGTGCTGGTACTGGGGGCGGGGGTCCTGGGCCAGCACCCCCAGCAGGGCCTCCCGCAGTTCCTCGGGCACCTGGGCCAGGAGCTCCGGGGCAATCTCCACCTGGAGGGTGGGCTCCTTGGGCTGGCTGGCAAAGCCCCCCGCCGCCTCCGGGTGGCAGTCGGCGTAGGGGAGATAGGGCTTGATGTCATAGATGGGGGTGCCGTCCATCAGGTCGGCCCCCCGCACCAGCAGCACCGGGCCGCACTCCGGGTGGCGCTGAATCCCCTCCAGGGCCACGCAGGACAGGCCGATGGGGTTGGGCCGGAAGGGGGAGCGGGTGGCGAACACCCCCATGCGGGTATTGCCCCCCAGGCGCGGGGGCCGCACCGTGGGGGACCAGCCGTCCCGCACCGCCTGGGAGAACTGCCAGATCAGCCAGATGTGGCTGAACCCCTCCAGCCCCCGCAGGGCGTCTGGATTGCGGTACTCCGGCTCAAAGACCACGGTGGCCCGCAGGGCGTCCACCAGGCCGCTCTGCCGGGGAATGCCGAACTTGGTGTGGAAATCGCTGCGGATGTGGGCGATCACCTGAATGGTATGCTGCTGGGCCATGGGGTTACCTCCCTTGTGCTGGCTGGTATGTGTTTCTTGGATATAGACTCGGGCGGGATGGGGCGCCCTGCCTCTGGGACGGGCTCAGGCGTGGTCCTGCCCGCTGCGGGCCTTGTAGGCCTCCCCCCAGTTCCACATGGCGTCCAGAATGGGTTTCAGGCTGTAGCCCAGCTCGGTGAGGGTGTACTCCACCCGGGGCGGGACCTCGGGGTACACCTTTCGGGTGAGCAGACCGCTCTCCTCCATCTGCCGCAGCTGGGCGGTGAGCACCTTCTGGCTCACGGTTCCGATGGACTTCTTCAATTCGCCGAACCGCTTGGTCCCCGGCATCAGATCCCGGAGGATCAGCACCTTCCACTTGTCGCTGATGAGGGTGAGGGTGGTCTCCACCGGGCAGGCGGGGAGTTCTTTGGCCGCAGTTGACATTTGAGTCCCTCCTTGGTCCATAGGTTCTGATTGGGATGTATGGCTTGATTATATCCTAAGCTCCCTGGCCGCGTCAAGGCGCTGGGCTGTCTCAGGCATCTCAAAAAATTTTTCTGCGCCGCCCGGGCCCGCAAAGCCTTGGGCGGCGCAAAAGTTCCCTGCTGGTAACCGTCCAAAAGTTACGTCTGGGTGCCTATACCACAAGATTGTGCGTACTTTTCAAAGGCGTTTGGGTGCGCTATGATGCAGTCACAAGGGCGGGAGATCCCCGCCGGGATATCACGAAAAGGAGCATCACAGCATGAAACACGCAAAGAGAGCAGGGGCGCTCACCCTGGCCGCCGCCCTGTCTCTGTCCATGGCCCTTCCGGCCGGGGCGGCTTCGTACACCGTGCAGAAAGGCGACTCCCTGTGGAAGATCGCCAAGGAGCAGCTGGGCAGCGGCACCCAGTGGAACCGGATCTATGAGGCCAACCAAAATGCCATCCGGGACCCCAACCTGATTTATGTGGGGCAGCAGCTGACCATTCCAGGGACGGAGCAGACCAAATCCAATCCCAACACCAACACCGACACCGACAAGGAGGAACCTGCCATGACCAACATTGAAAAAGCCACCGCCCTCATCCGCACCTTCGCCACCGGCGACACCGAGACCGCCGCCCGCCTGCTGGACGAGAACTACATCCAGCATAACCTGGCCTACGGCACCGGGGAGGCCGCCTTCCTGGGCTCGGTGGAGTACCTGGCCTCCGCCCCGGTCAAGACCACGGTGAACAACATCCGGGCCTTTGAGGACGGGGACTATGTGTTCCTCCAGACCGTCTACAACTTCGCCGGAGCGGGGGAACAGGTGGCCTTTGACATCTTCCGCTTTGACGAGGACGGGGAGATCGCGGAGCACTGGGACAACCTGGCCCCGCTGGCGGACCAGCCCAACCCCTCCGGCCGCACTCAGATCGACGGTGCCATGGAGATCACCGACCTGGACAAGACTGAGGAGAACCGGCAGCTGGTGAAGAACTTCCTCTACGACGTGATGCAGGGCAACAACCCGGACAAGACGGCCGATTACTTTGACGGCGACACCTATCTCCAGCACAACACCGCCATCGCCGACGGCGTATCCGGCCTGAACGCTGCCCTGTCCGCCCTGGCCCAGCAGGGCATCCAGATGATTTACGACGAGACCCACATGGTGCTGGCCCAGGGGAACTACGTCCTGGCGGTGAGCGAGGGCACCTACGGCGGCGCGCCCACCAGCTACTACGACCTGTGGCGGGTGGAGAACGGCAAGATCGCCGAGCACTGGGACGTGATGGAGACCATCGCCGACCCCTCCACCTGGCAGAACCGGAACGGCAAGTTTTAAGGGATATCGTTACCAAATGGTAACTATGCCACAAGATTGTGCGTACTGTTCAAAAGGGGAAAACCGCGCTACAATTTGGGCAACAAAAGGCAATCCACCTTTTTGCAAAAACCTTAGGAGGCAGTTTATCATGAACGAAGTTGTGAAATTTTTGAATGAGAATCCGGTCCAGTACCTGGCCACCGTGGGCCGGGACGGCAAGGCCAAGTGCCGCCCCTTCATGTTCGCCGGGGAGCGGGACGGCAGGCTGTGGTTCTGCACCAACAGCACCAAGGAGGTCTACAAGGACATGCAGGCCAACCCCGACGTTGAGATCTCCGTGTCCAGCCCCACCTACGCCTGGATTCGGCTCAGCGGGAAGGCCGTGTTTGAGAACAATATGGCGGTCAAGGAGATGTGCATGCAGAACCCCATTGTGAAGGGCCAGTACCAAACCGCCGACAACCCCATTTTTGAGGTGTTCTATCTGGAGGGCGCCCACGGGGTGATCGCCGACTTCTCCGGCAACCCGCCCCAGGAGTACAGCCTGTAACCACGCCCCAACCGGGCGCTTCGGAGGGATTGTCCCCTTCGGAGCGCCCCGAGCCCTGTGAAAATTCTTCGGAGATGAGTGAACATGACAACCCAAGACATTCTTCACATTCTGCAAGCCGACATCCACTCGGTGGTCTTTGCCACCCTGGATGAGCAGGGACTCCCTCAGACCTGCGTCATTGACCTGATGCTTTGGGACGAGGGCGGCCTCTATTTCCTCACCGCCCGGGGCAAGTCCTTCTACGAGCGGCTCACCGCCCGCCCCTTTGCGGCCCTCACCGGGATGAAAGGGCGGGACACCCTGTCCTCTGTGGCCATCTCCCTGCGGGGCGCGGTGAAAAACATCGGGAGAGAGCGGCTGGAGGAGATTTTTGAGCGCAACCCCTATATGGCCAGGATCTACCCCACCCGGCGCAGCCGGGAGGCCCTGGAGGTATTTCAGATCTACCGGGGGGAAGGGGAGTATTTCGACCTATCCCAGCAGCCCCCCTTCCGGCAGCGGTTCTCCTTCGGCGGGGCGGCCGTCCATGAGACCGGCTACCGCATCCGGGGAGAGAAGTGCATCGGCTGTCAGGGGTGCCGCAGCGTGTGCCCCTCCGGCTGCATCAGCGGGGAAATCCCCCGGGTGATCGACGAGAGCCGATGCCTCCACTGTGGGAACTGTTTCTGCATCTGCCCGGTGCAGGCAGTGGAGAAGCTGGGAGAGAGGGGCGCGCCATGAGCCGGCTGGAACAGCTCCAGGCCCTCAACGGGGCCCTGCTGGCGGAGATGCCCGAGTACCGGGCCCAGGGGGAGCAGTTTCCCAGGGAGGAGGGGGAGCAGCGGCGGCTCCTGCGCAGCCTGATGAACCTGCGGCCCCCCATGCCCCTGGACCCGGAATTTCTGGCGGAACAGGACGCCCTTCTCTCCGCCGAGACGGCGGAGAAGGGGGTGGTGGACGGGGAGACCCTGGTCCCAACCCAGGCCGACCCACGCCTGGTCCTCTGGCAGGGGGACATCACCCGGCTGCGGGCGGACGCCATCGTCAACGCGGCCAACTCCGCCCTGCTGGGGTGCTTCCACCCCTGCCACGGGTGTATCGACAACGCCATCCACTCGGCGGCGGGACTCCAGCTCCGGGACGAGTGCTTCCGCCTCATGGAGGCCCAGGGCCGCCCGGAGCCCAACGGCCGGGCCAAGCTTACCGGGGGCTATAACCTCCCGGCCCGGCACGTGCTCCACACGGTGGGACCCATCGTCCGGGGGCGGGTGACCCAGCGGGACCGGGAGGAGCTGGCCTCCTGCTACCGCGCCTGCCTGGAGCTGGCGGCGGAGCGCGGCCTGCACAGCGTGGCCTTCTGCTGTATCTCCACCGGGGAGTTCCACTTCCCCAACCGGGAGGCCGCTCAGATTGCGGTGGACACCGTCAGGGAGTGCCTCCGCCAAAAGACTTCCATCCGAAGGGTGATCTTCAATGTTTTCAAGGATCTTGACGCAGAAATCTACCGCGGCCTCCTGGGACCGGATCGGGGAGCTGAGACAGGCCCTTGACCGGGCGGAGGCCGTGGTGGTGGGGGCAGGAGCGGGGCTGTCCGCCTCGGCCGGCCTCACCTACTCCGGGGAGCGGTTTGAGCGCTACTTCGGGGATTTTCAGAAGAAATACGGCATCCCGGATATGTACTCCGGGGGCTTCTTCCCCTTTGACAGCCTGGAGGAGTACTGGGCCTGGTGGAGCCGGCACATCTGGTACAACCGGTATGTGGACCCGCCCAAGCCGGTGTACCGGGACCTGCTGGACCTGGTGGGGGAGAGGGACTACTTTGTGCTCACCACCAACGTGGACCATCAGTTCCAGCGGGCGGGCTTTGACAAGAGCCGCATCTTCTACACCCAGGGGGACTACGGCCTGTGGCAGTGCTCCAAGCCCTGCCACGCCAAGACCTACGACAACCAGGAGACGGTGCGCCGGATGCTGGAGGAGCAGAGGGACATGCGGGTGCCCGCCGGGCTGGTGCCCTACTGCCCCGTCTGCGGCCGGCCCATGACCATGAACCTGCGCGCAGACGACACCTTTGTGGAGGACGAGGGCTGGCACGCCGCCGCCCGGCGCTATGAGGCCTTCCTCCGCCGCTGCCAGGGGAAGCGGGTGCTCTATCTGGAGCTGGGGGTAGGGGGCAACACCCCGGTCATCATCAAATATCCCTTCTGGAAGATGACCCAGCGGGACCCAAAGGCGGTCTACGCCTGCATCAACCGGGAGGCGGCCTGCGTCCCCGGGGAGATCCGGAGCCGCGCCATCTGCATCCAGGGGGACATCGGGGCGGCGCTGGACCGGCTGCGGGCCCTGGCTGTGACAGTGACGGCCGAGGGGGCGTTTTGACAATATGAAAACCGGCCCTGTACATGTACGGAGCCGGTTTGTCAAGGCAAGCTGTTGCTGGACAAAATGATTGGAGATTCCTGTATCTGTCAAGCCTGAGCCTGGCGGAAGGAGCGGAAGCGGAGAAAGGTGTGTTCCGCGGTCCTGCGGGGGAGATACCACATACCACCGGCCGTGTTCCTCCGGCCAGTACCGGGGGAAGGCGTACCATGAGAAATTCCGCCGTTGTGATAGAGAAGGGAAGAAAAGCTGGAGGACAAAACATGCTTATTTTCCATGGCGGCCATCCGGCACGCCGCTGCCGCAGAATAGAGAGGGAGGGCATCTGCTATGCAGATGCCCTCCTTTTGGCACCCCCGACCAGACTCTAACTGGTGGCCTACCGCTTAGGAGGCGGTCGCTCTATACAACTGAGCTACGGGGGTATATGGGTATCCGGCCTATGGTGCAGGCGGATGGGTGCCGTATTATTTTATCCGGTTCCGGGCTGTCTGTCAACGGTGGAAATGACAGAAGCGGGCCGGGCGGCGTGATTGCCGCCCGGCCCGAGGTGCGGTTCCCACCCGCTTCAGAGAGCAGGGAGCGGGTGGGAACTGAGTCACTTGTACCGCACTGCGGTTCCGTAGGCGATGACCTCGGCGGCCCCCTGCATCACCGAGGCCGAGCCGTAGCGGACATTGATGACCGCGTCCGCCCCCAGGGCCTCCGCCTCATCCACCATGCGCTTGGTGGCGATCTGGCGGGCCTCAATGAGCATCTCAGTGTAGCCGGTGATCTCACCGCCTACCAGGGTCTTCATCCCGGCCATAAAATCCTTGCCGAAGTTCTTGGACTGGACCACGGTGCCCTTTACCAGACCCAGGGCCTCGATCTCTTTTCCGGGGACGTACTCAATATTTAGCAGCAGCATCGAATTCTCCTCCTTCAATTTCTTGGAAGCGCTGTTTCAAGATAGGCCACACAAAGAGAACCGGAACGCCCACAATCAGCGTCAGGATTCCCAAAATGACCTGGAGCCACGGAAGTTCTGGGATCAGGGAGATGCTCCACAGTAGGACGATCACCGAGGCCAGGCGCAGGGCGGCAAACAGCAGCACCCCCTGGACGGCCTCCCGCTTTTGGCTGCGGCGTCTTTGTTCAATATCGTTTGGCATCCTCTTCCTCCCCTCCGCTGATCTCGTGCAGGCGCTGGATGGTGGCGGCAATCACGCCGCCGATTACCGCCGCTCCCGCCAGGACATAGAGGGCCATAAAGCCCAGGGCAAAGGCGTTGGCGCCTCCCATGGTCAGGAAGGCCAGCAGTATACTGCCCACGATCAGGAATACCACCGCGATCACGCAGACGGCCACGAACACCGGCGTGATCCGGCTGGGGCGCTTGGGATCAGTACTGTTTGGCATCGTCCGCCTCTCCTTTCTCAATCTCCCGGAACCGCTGCGCCACGGCCAGCAGCACCCCGAAGATGACCACGCCGGGAATGGCCACCAGGACCACCACCAGAGGCATGGGGACCGGGTCCTCCTCCAAGGCGAAGCCATAGAGCATCAGGGCGATGAGCCCGGCCATGAGCAGCACCGTCAGCACGGTGACCACCGCCGGAGCCACATACCGCACCCGCTTGGTGTCCTCCCGTTGGCGGTTGAGGAAGGTGGTGCCCTCCCGCTCCATGACCTCCATCTGGGAGAGCAGTTCATCGGTCTCCAGGTCGTCCAGCTGCTGTTCCCGGTCCTTCAGGGTGCGGCACAGCTCCATGGAGTGCTCCAGGTTCCGCCGCTCCCGCTCCAGGCTGATGAGGTGGCGGCGCATGCCGTCCCCCACCGTGTGGGCCCCGGACTGCATCTGCCGGATCTCCTCAATAGGGACCCCCAGCTTTCGCAGGAGCTTGATCTGCTTGAGCTGTTCCACCTCCCGGGGGCCGTACTCCCGATAGCCGTTTTGACTGTTCCGGTGGGGCTTTAAAAGCCCCTGATCCTCGTAAAACCGAATGTTTTTCTTGGTGATGCCCACCTGGGCCTCCACCTCGTTGATCTTCACCGAAGCATCCTCCTCTTGTGGATAGGATAGACCTTCCACCTGGGGGAAAGTCAAGTGATTTCCGGGATTTTTTGTCCTGAAAGCCGCAGCGAGGCATAGGTCCAGCGGGCCAGCAGGACCAGGCCCACGGCCCAGATCAGGGCCGCCAGCTCCACCCCCGCGATGGGCAGCCAGGCGGAGGTCAAAATGGCACAGGCGTCCACCCCTGCATGGAGCAGGATTGCCAGCACAAGCCCCTTCCACGACCGGTTCCGCACCGCCGCGTATACCAGCACCGACAGGGACAAGTGGATGGCGATGGCCACCACCCGCTCAAAGCCGCTCCACAGATACATCCCCGCCGGGGCGGTGACCAGGGGGACCAGGGTCGCGATCTGAGCGTCGGACAGGGGGCCCGTGCCCATCAGGGCCTCCACCCCCGCCAGTCCATCCTGGTTCAGGGCCATGGAGACCAGCAGGTTGTTGAGCATCATGCTCCCCGCCAGCAGGGCGGCCTCAATGCCGCCGTGGCCCGCTCCGTACATGAGGGCGTCCTCCGGCCCACGGCTCCAGCGCCTGGTCAGGCGGAAGGCGGCCCAGCGGCCGCACTCCTCAAAGATGCCGGCCATGGCCCCGCCGAACAGGGCGTACAGCCACAGGTTTCCCGTGACGGCGCCCCCCATGGGGCCGTACAGGACCGCCCGGTTGACGCTTCCCTCCAGGGTCAGGGCGAACAGGGGAAAGATCACGCAGCCCAGCAGAAAGAACCGCCAGCGGCCCCCGCATCTTCTCCAAAACACCAGCCCCAGACCCAGGGGAAACACCACCGTAAACAGGCCCACCAGGGCCATGACAGCCATTGAGGCATAGGACACATTCCAGCTTTCCGGCATTTCGCCTCACTCCTTTCGGAGAGGAGCATACTCTGTCCAGAAGGCGGAAGGTCAAGAAAAAGTTTTGAATCTTCAACCTTCCCCCAGGGGAAAGGTTATGATTTTGTAAAAAAGCACCCGCAGCGGCTGCCGCAGGCGCTTTGATCCACTAATTGAATTTGTAGATTTTCCGCACCAGCCGGTAGAGGCGCACCGACAGCTTCCGCCCCTGGTAGCCGGGGAAGTTGGTGAAAGCGGACACCGCCCGGTACTTCATCTTGTGATAGATCCCCGCGTCCACCGTGCGCAGATACTCCCACAGCTGGGTCTTTTTGCCCAGGGCCTCGGGGGTGTTGGCGATGGTGAGGAAGATGGAGGAAATGGCCATCATCATGGCCAGGTAGTTGAACATGTACCGGGCCAGCTTTTTGTGCTCCGCAGCCACCTTCCGCAGGTCGTGGGAGTCGATCATCTGGTAGGTGACCCGCAGCTGCTGGTCCACCCGGGTGACCATCACCTTCTCGTTGACGCTCTGGTCCGCCCGGCCGATGAAATAGCGGTACAGGTCTACATCCAGGTAGTACATATTCCGCACCCAGGGCAGGGGCTGGTAGACGAAGATGTTGTCCACATAGAAGGTGTGCTTGGGCAGCTCCAGGCCGCAGTCCCTTAAAAGCTGGGTGCGGTAGATTACCGAGTGCATGAGCAGGTACTGGGAGGGGCGGAACCGCCCGATCTGCTCCCAGCCGAACACCCGGTTCCGGGGGAATACGTTCCGGTAGTGCATCACCCGCTGGGTGTTGTCCTCCACATGCTCATACACGTAGTTGCAGATGAGCATGTCCACCGCCTTGCTGTCCCGGACAAACTGGCGCAGCTTGTCCAGGGCCTTGCGGAGGGAGGGCACATCCACCCAGTCGTCGGAGTCCACCACCTTGTAGTAGATCCCCCGGGCGTTGCGGAGTCCCTGGTTGACTCCCTCCCCGTGGCCGCCGTTGGGCTGGTGGATGGCCCGGACGATGTCCGGATACTGCTCCGCGTACCGGTCGCAGATGGCGGGGGTGTCGTCCTTGGTGGAGCCGTCGTCCACCAGGATGATTTCAATGTCGTCGCCCCCCTGGAGCAGGGTGTCCACACAGTGCTCCATGTAGGCCGCCGAGTTGTAGCAGGGGACGGCGAAGGTAATCAATTTGTCCATACTCTTTTTCTCCGTTTTGATTCTTGTTCCGGCTTAGGCATTGTTTGAAAAATATCAAAATGCCCAAACGGCGGGCACATTTCCAATCTTCAAACAAGGCCTAGCCCTTTTTGTAGGGGCGGATATCATCCGCCCGCGTACCAAAGGGAAAGAGCCGGGCGGATGGTATCCGCCCCTACAGGGTTTCTAACAGCTGATCGGACAGCTCCAATGCCCGGGCCACGATGGCATCCTCGTCGCCGCAAAGTCCGCTCTGCTCCGGTTCCGCCTGCCGGCGAAACCTGCGCCCGCTCCCTTGCGGCTCCTCTCCAAACCAGACCCGCTTCGCTGGGCTCTGGTTTGGGGCGGGGCTCCGCCCCGCAGATTAAATCAGCTGATCGGACAGCTCCAATGCCCGGGCCACAATGGCATCCATGTTGTAGTACTTGTACTCGGCCAGCCGGCCCAGCAGGCGGAGGTTGGGGAAGCGGCCCGCCGACTCCTGATACCGGGCATACAGGGCGTTGTTCTCCGGGTTGATGATGGCGTAGTAGGGGGTCTCCTCCGGGGCGCCGGTGTAGGAGCGGGAGTACTCCTTCACGATGGTGGTCACCCCCGGCTTCACCTGGCCGGTCATGTGCTTGAACTCAGTGATGCGGGTATAGTTCTCGTCCACCGTGTAATTTACCGTGCCGTAGCCCTGAAAATCATCCTGAGGCAGGGTCTCGAACCGGAAGTCCAATGTGCGGTAGGGGAGGGGGCCGAACTGGAAGCCAAACAGCTCATCCACCTGTCCGGTGTAGATCACCGGACCGTCAAACGTCTCCCCGTCCACCCGGAGCTGCTCCCCGGACAGGTCCAGCCGCTTCAGGGCGTCTGCGCCCAGCTCCACGGTGATATTGGGGTGGTCCAGGAGCTTCTCAAACAGGGGGGTGTAGCCCTCCAGGGGCATGCCCTGATAGGCGTCCTGGAAGTACCGGTCGTCCCGGGACAGGAACACGGGCACCCGGGCGGTGGTGTTGGGGTCGATCTCCTCGGGGGTCTGGCCCCACTGCTTCATGGTGTAGTGGACGAACACGTGCTCATACACATAGTCCGCCAGGGCGGCGATCTCTGGGTCGGCGTTCTGCCGCAGCTCCAGAATGGTGACCTTCCGCTCCGGGCCATAGGCCTCCAGCAGCTTGTCCCCCAGCCGCCGCCCCTCCGACTGACCGAAGGCCGTCTCCAGGGAGGTGAGGTTGAAGGGGACCGGATAGGTCATCCGCCCGCCGCTCTTCTCGTCGGGGATGTTGGCGATGACCCGGTGCTGGTAGTCCCGCCACTGGGTGAAGCGGGAGAGGTAGTCGAACACCCGCTTGTTGTTGGTGTGGAAGATGTGAGGGCCGTACTGGTGGATAAGCACCCCCGCCTGGTCCAGGCAGTCATAGGCGTTGCCGCCGATGTGGTCCCGGCGCTCCAGCACCAGCACCCGCAGGTTTCCCCGCTCCGCCAGCTCCCGGGCGGTGACCGCCCCGGCGAAGCCCGCGCCCACAACCAGGGCGTCAAATGTGTGATTCAAAAAAATCCCGCCTTTTTCTCTGGTGAGCCGGAAATTCTCCAGCCATACATAACAAGTATACCATACTTCCTCCGGAAAGGAAATGAAATTGCCCTCTGGAAAAGATTAAAAATTCTTTTAGACGGCGGCTCCAGGGGCGGGGGACAAGGGAGCATGTCCGTCTCGCCCTTCCGGCGGCGCATCACGCCGCAGGGACCTCGCCGGCCTCCCCGGTTAGATCCCCGGCGGCCGCATCCGGCTCCGGCAGAGTGACCTGGGCCTGGGCCCGGCCCTCCACCGTGAGGGTATAGCCGTCCAGAATAGAGGTCTCCTCCTGGCTGGCGGCGTGGGTGATGGTCACCCGATCCCCCACGTTGAGGATCACGGCGGTGGTGTTGTCCGCGGCGGACAGGGCGTAGAAGACCTCCTCCCCCTCCAGGCGGACGAAGTAGTAGGTGTTCCCCTCCAGCACCGCCGAGCGGATCTCCGCCACCGTGCCGGACGCCTCGGTCTGGGGCAGATCTTCCGTCTCGGTGACTCCGCTCTCTGACAGGAGCTGGATATACTCCTGTTCACACTGGGAGACGGTGGCCCCGGTGGCCACAATCTGGTACTGGGCCACGTTGACCATGGCGTACATCTTCACCAGGTTGGCCTGATCCTTCAGGGGGATGAAGTAGGTGGGCTGGTCCGCGATGTTCAGCAGCAAGGGGAAGGTGGCAATATAGCCCAGGTCCTGGACCACACCCTGAGCGGAGTCCATGGCGGCATACTCGGTGGCGCCGGGGGCGTCGTAATACTTGGTCTCCTTGGTGCGCTGGTTGGACAGCAGGAAGCCCAGGTTGGACTGGTCCGCGTTGGCGGAAGTGATGCCGGTGTACACATACACATCGTCATTCAGGGCGATGTAATTGTAGCCCTGAGTGGTGATGGTCACGTCCCGCTGGCCCAGAACGGAGTTGATGAAGCCGTTGATCAGGGTGCCGTGGTAGTCGTACTGCTGCATGATGAGCTCAGGGGTGTACACATTGTCCACCCAGGTGGGAATCTCATCCTTGGCGTAGTACTGGCTCTCCCCGGTGATGGCGTTGCACAGCACCGCCCCGTCGATGTCGGTGCCCCCGAACAATCCGATGGTTTTGACCACCTTGGGGGCGATCCACCAGGGATTGCCCTCCTCGTCAATCTCAAACCGGGGGGTGGAGAACATGAACGTGGGGTACTGGAACCGCAGGTGGCGCAGAATGTTCCGATTCAGGGGCTCGGAGAAGGAGTACTTCATCCCCTGCCCCTCAGGGAGGCGGACCACCTGGGCCTCCTGGGTGACCATGTCCACCACCACATAGGCGGGCAGACCCTCGCCCCGGTTGGTGAACCACTTGATCAGGTCGGCATAGGCGATGGGGGCCACCCGCACGGGCCGGCCCTGGTAGTTGATCTGGGTGGAGCTGTTGGAGTAGTCAAACTGACTGACCATGTCGCTGAGGGTGCCCATCTGCCGGTCCCCCAGGTAGTTGGCGGAGTCCCGGTCCAGAGTGGGAATCTCATTGAAGGAGATCTGACTGATATCCTGGGTGAACTCCCCGTTCTCCACGGTGAGCAGGTCCCGGTAGGCCCCTGCCCGGAAGATGGGCAGGGAGACGATCTGGCCCACTACGATCACAACGACCATGGCGATGAGCAGAATGCCCACCGGCAGGCACTGCTGCTTGATAAAGGTGAGATACTCCTTCAGTTGTCCCCGCTGGAAGGGCTTCTCGCCCTTTTTTCCCCGGAACCCGGAGGTCACCAGGGCGCACAGCAGGTAGATCATGCACAGCATAAACACAAAGCTGTAAAACTCCCCGGACTGAAGGTTGATGGCCGGGATGGCCACATAGAAGTAGACCGCCCCCGCAATCAGGGTAATCAGGAGGTTCAGCAGGACATTGCCCAGCCTGCCCCTGGGGGCCCGGGCCGCTGCGTCAGAATTTCGTTTCAAGTGACATTCTCCTTTGCCGCGCGTGAGCGCGCATTGTAAACGGGACAAGTATACCTGTTTTCCCGTCAAAAAGCAACTGAATTCCAGGGGTGAAACATTAAAAATTAGTTAAGATGCCGTGGGCGGCCCTGTTGGTATGTTTTTCCGCCCGCTGGGTATAATGAGCGTACCGACACAACATTGGGAAAGGATGCGCTTTTTATGGAAATCAAAGACCTGATGAATCCCAGCGTGGTCACCATTGAGCCCACCGCCTCCGCCGCTCTGGCCGCCCGGCTGCTCAGCCGCCACAACGTGGGTTCCCTGCCTGTGTGCGGGGAGGACCGACGGCTGCGGGGAATGGTCACCGACCGGGACATCGTCCTGCGGTGCGTGGCGGCAGAGGAGGACCCCGCCCAGACCCTGGTGCGGGACATTATGACCCGGGGGTGCGCCTCCGTCTCCCCCCACGAGGACTGCCGGGCCGCCACCCGCCTGATGGCCCGGCAGCAGGTCCGCCGCCTGCCGGTGGTGGAGGAGGGAAAGCTGGTGGGCATCATCTCCCTGGCCGATCTGGCCCGGAGCCAGCGGTTTGACATGGAGGCCGCCCAGGCCCTGGGGGAGATCTCAGAAAATATCGTGCGGAGGTAAAGGAAGCAGGCGGCTGGGCCGCCTGCTTTAGTTTGTCGGAAAACCTGTGCAGAATCAAATCCGCCTGGGACAGGGCGGGGGAGCTCGAGGGGGCGGCGGCCCGCCTCGAATGAAATCAAATGCCCCGGAAGGCTTGCTGTGCAAGGCTTCCGGCAAGCGAGGCGCGGACTTTTGCGCCGTTGTGCGGCGCAAAAGTAACGGCATTTTTGCAGGCGGCTGGGCCGCCTGCTTGTTATATTGTATCAAGAAAACCACTTTGGATGGAGCGGTTTCCGGCCGGCGGGTGTGTCCTTTGCCCGGACGGGGGCCCGCCGAGTAGGCGGGGAAAACGACCGGCTGTCCCCAAAGTGTGGACGGAGACGGGAAAGGCGGGTATACTGAGGTCAAGAAGATCGGGAGGGGAGGGAGCGCCGTGGAGGTGGAGATCCGACTGGAGCCCGGGCGGAAGGAGCCCCGGGCGGTGATTTACGCCGGGGCGGACACCCCGGAGCTGCAGGAGCTGGTTCAGCGCCTGTCCGGGGTGTTTCTGGGGCCGGTGCCCGCCTTCCAGGGGGAGCGGGCGGTGCTGCTGGAGCCGGGGGAGGTCTACCGCTTCTACACCGACGGCAAGGGGGTGTCCGCCCAGACGGAGGCCGGGGTCTATGCCGTCCGCCTGCGGCTGTATGAGCTGGAGGAGCGGCTGGGCCGCCGGGGCTTTCTCCGGGTGTCCCACTCGGAGCTGGTGAACAGCCGGAAGATCACGGCCCTGGACCTGTCCCTCACGGGGACCATCCGCATGACCCTGGGGGACGGGGCGGCGGTGTGCTATGTGTCCCGGCGGTATGTGAAAAAGATCAAAAAGGCATTGGGCCTTTGACCAGGAAAAGGAGGATGCAACCATGCTTTTCGAGGATAAAAAGAGTGTATTAAGCCGGGCCCTGGCCGGGGGAATCATCGGTCTGGTTGTTTTTATCCCTCTGGGCGGACTGTTCAACGATCTGGTCAATGGCGGCCTGATTACCATGGGGCCCCACACCCCCTTCCGGCTGGTGAGCTATGACCTGGAGGCGCTGGTGGGTTCCGCCCCCCTGGCCCTGGCCATCCAGATCGCCCTATACTTCCTCATGGGGGCAGTGGTGGGGATTGCTACCCTCCCCTTTACTGACAGCGGACGGGAACTGGTGCTTCACTCTCTGGTCCACTTCGCCGTCACTGCCGGACTGCTCATCCTCACCTGTACCCTGTTGGGCTGGGCCTGGTCGTGGCAGGCCATGGTGGTGTACCTTATCCTGCTGGCGGTGGTCTATCTGTTGATCTGGCTGAGTCGGTGGGTGGGATGGTATATAGAAGTAATGGCCATCCGGGAAAAACTGGGCCTCCCTTCCGGCCCCTCCCCCCTGAAATGGCGGGAGACCCTGCCCTACCTCCCCTTCATCGCCCTGCTGTGCCTAATCTTCCCCTTGGTCCTCACACCCTTTGACGCGGCAGATGTGCCGGTACTCCGGGCACTCCTCTACCCCTGGCTGCTGTTGCCCGTGGGGAGCTTTTTCTCTGGCCTGTCCCTGGGGAAGCGGCAGGGCTTCTGCCCCCTGTACCCCCTGGCGGGGGGCCTCCTCTATATCCCGGTGGCCCTAGTCGCCTACAACCATACGGCCCTGTTCCACAGCCTGCTGTTCGCCCTCCCGGCCCTGGCGGGAAACGCCGCGGGCGGGACGTGGAGACGGATCAAGCGGAAATAAAATAAAAACCGGCCCCGGACCATTTTTGTGGTCCGGGGCCGGCTGTGTTTTTCAGGACACTGTCCGGGTGTCGGGGGCGTCGTAGAGAATGTCCTCGGGGATGCTCCCGTCCGGATTGCGGTAGCCGTCATAGGTGGTCTCCGTATCCGACAGGTATTCCCCATAGGTGGGGGCGACATGGGCGTCGTCCAGGGCCCCCAGCTCCCGGAGCAGGGCCAGGGTGTGGGAGGCGTTGGGGGTGAGGGTGATGTGCCACTCGTAACTGGAGGGGACGTCCTCCGGCTGGGACGGGTCGTCCGAAGTCTGGGACATGAACGCGAAGTACAGGTCGGTGACGCAGGTGTTGTCACACCGCTCCTGGCTGTCCTCCAGCAGATAGCGCACTCCGATGGTGCCCTCGGCGAAGTCCTGCTTCACCGCGTCGTACAGCTCCTGAGCGGAGCCGTCAATGTACACCGTCTCATAGCTCTGGGTCTGGGTGTTCCAGACCATATCCAGGTAGGCGTCCACCACCCGGCCCTTCTCGATCTGGTCAAAGCCGTACATCTGTGCCGCGTTGTCCCGGTCGGAGAGAATCTGATTTGCCGTCCAGGTGAGGGTGCCCTCCTGCTCCAGGTCGGACTCAAAGAGGGGCAGGCCGGTGTAGGCCCGCTCAAACGTGCGGCCGTCGCTGAGGGTATAGGTGAAATACAGATGGGTATAGCAGTCTCCCGACGACTCTCCATTTGCCTCAGGCTCTGCCTGAATGGCCAGCTGGTGGAGCTGGATGGCCAGGGCCACATCCTCCGGGTCGGTGAAGGTCAGCTTGCTGCCGGCGTCGTCGACGGGGGCTCCGTTCAGGCCCCAGAGCTCCACCGACTCCACCTGGTCGGCGGCGGGCACCCGGTTTTCAAAGCCGTACCAGTCCAGGCTGACGCTGAGGCACAGCAGCAGCATCACCGCGCCCATGGCCACGCTCCCCTTCCAGGCCTTCAGGACCCGGAAGGACTTCTTCAGCAGCATTTCCGCGGCAAAATATCCGATGAGGCTCCAGACGAGCACCCAGACCGTCAGGCTCAGGCTGCCGGTGAGCAGCAGAACGGAGCAGGTGGCCATGCCGCCGGTGAGGCCGGTGCAGAAGGCAAAGCCGTACTTGAACACGGGGCGGACCAGCTTGACCGCCACCACGTCCCCGGCGGACTCGATGTGCCGGGTGCGGTACACCAGCAGGGCGGCCGCGGCCAGCACCACCCCGGCCGCCGCGTAGACGGCCACCGTTTCCGGGGACTGGATTCCGCCGGTGAGGATGGAGGTGAAGCCGCCCCCGGGGGACGCCTGGTACTCCGGGGAGACCGCTGTGGTCAGGTTCCGCACCGGGGTCAGCCAGGCGCGGGCGTCCCAGACCTGGGAGGGGAACTGCTCAAACCCGTACAGAAAGGTGCTGCACACCGTCTCCACCAGCCGCACGAGGATGGTGGCCAGGAAGTTCAAAATGCCGTAGAACACAGGCAGGGCCACCAGATTGCCGGTGAACATGGCGCAGAACACGGCGAAGGAGTAGAAAAACAGGCATACGCCGCTCTGGGTCAGCAGCCATGTGGTGAGGGGCACCAGCTCCAGACAGCCCAGGGCGGCCTCCACCGCCACCGTCAGGGCGTACACCGCCAGGTGGGGCAGCAGCAGGAAGGACAGCCCGGCCAGGTAGTGGGAGACAAACAGAGCCTCCCGCCGGGCAGGCAGGGCGTGCATCATGCAGGCGGAGCGGCTGGAGTACAGGTAGGAGAACACCGCCATGGCGCATACCACCCCGGCGACCAGGGCGGTGAGCACGCCGAAGGACAGCATATCCGGAATGTCCTTGGCCATCTGGAGCAGATACTCCGTGTCCGTCAGATCGGAGCGGACGCTGCCCCGCATGGCTTCGGCCAGGAACCGCAGGGGCAGGATCAGCAGCCACATGGTTCCGTAGAGGGCCCAGATGGGCCAGAACCGGAAAAACGCCTTCCGGTACAGGGTGCCGTTAAAGAACGATGTCCCGGACCGCATAGTCCTCACCTCCCAGCTCATAAATAAAGATCTCCTCCAACGACAGGGGCAGGGCCTCCAGAAACAGGGGGTCCAGGGCGGACACCCGGCCCTTGATCTCCTCCGGGCTGCCCCGGACGATGAGGGTGTGGACCCGGCCCACCTGGGTCACATGGAGCACGTTCAGCTCCTCCGGCAGCCTGGGCAGCTCCCCGTCCCGGAAGGCCACCTGCAATTTCAGGATGTTGTCCTGGAGGTCGGTGAGAGAGCGCTCCAGCAGGACCTTGCCGTGGGAGAGAATGCCCACGTGGTCGCACACGTCCTCCAGCTCCCGCAGGTTGTGGGAGGACACCAGCACGGTGGTCCCCCGCTGGGCCACGTCCCCCATGAGCAGGGACCACACCTGCCGCCGCATCACCGGGTCCAGGCCGTCCACCGGCTCATCCAGCACCATGATGTCCGGCATGCAGCACAGGGACAGCCAGAAGGCGGACTGCTTCTGCATGCCCTTGGACAGCCTCCGGATGGGCTGCGCCTCGTCCACAGCGGGGAAGGCGTCCCGCAGTGCCTGGTACCGCTTGTCGTCAAACTGGGGGTACAGCCCCCGGTAGAACCGCATCATGTCCCGGGTGGAGGCGGACAGAAAGTAGTAAAGGTCGTCGGGAATCCAGGCCATGCGGCCCTTCACCGCCGGATTTTCGTACACCGGCTGGCCGTCCACCAGAATGGAGCCCGAGTCGGGCCGGTACACCCCCATGATATGCCGCAGGATGGTGGACTTGCCCGCTCCGTTGGGGCCCACCAGGCCGTAAATGGAGCCCCCCTCCACCGACATGGTCAGGCCGTCCAGGGCCCGGAACCCGTCGAAGGTTTTTACCACGTTGTTGACTTGGATCACGCCGTTTCTCCTCCTTCCAGCCGGTGCACCCGCTCCACCAGCGTCTCTCCTCCCACGCCCAGGAACAGCAGCTCCGCCGCCACCGCGTCAAAGCGGCCCAGCAGTTCCTCCTTCCGCCCCTGGTCCACCCCCGTGTGGGGGGCGGCGAAGGAGCCCTTCCCCGGCACGGAGTACAGATAGCCCTCCGCCTCCAGGGACTCGTAGGCCCGCTGAATGGTGTTGGGGTTGATGGCCAGGCGGCTGGCCAGAGACCGCACCGAGGGCAGCTTCTCCCCCTCCTGAATGGCCCCGGTGACCATCAGGCGGCGCAGACCGTCCCGCACCTGCTCATAGATGGGCCGGGCGTCCCGGTAGTCCAGATTCAGCATGCGCTTCCTCCTTTCCGCTCATATCTGATATCTGTATGAACTGTATTAGTACACTGAGTATATGACGAGGGCCTGGGAAAATCAATTAAGAACCCCTTAAGATTTTATGAAGGTGGGGAGGTTTGCCGCCGTTTTTCTCTGTAGGGGCGGCCTTTGGCCGCCTGGCGGGCCGGTCAGTGCCCGGCCCCTACAAATTTCCTGGAATGTTTCGTAGGGGTGGGTGACCTCACCCGCCCGCCTCAGCGGGGCCTTTACTCCGTAGGGGCGGCACACCTGGGCCGCCCGCAAGCCTTCTCACCTGGGGCGAATGAGGGGCATTCCCCTCAAAAGCCTTCCCCCTGGGGGGAAGGTGGCTGGCCGAAGGCCAGACGGATGAGGGGGCGATGAGGGAACAGCCTTTTTCCGGGCGTAGGGCGCGACGACCTCGGCGCGCCGTTTTGCAGGGA
>UMHD01028429.1_pt1 | contig 26010 bp, 27 predicted proteins | sample 1965461 | NCBI WGS metagenome assembly UMHD01 (sample SAMEA4836091, study PRJEB28245) | human gut metagenome | biome: gut microbiome; material: fecal sample | place: Denmark | collected 2008 | reverse complement strand
CTTTGCGGACATTTAAGAAGATATAAAAAGATAGTCAAAAAGATATATATAATTTAAAATAAATTATGAAACAGGTGGAATTTTACTTGGAAAGTTTAATAAAGAAAATAGAGTTGTAGAAATAACAGAAGTTCATGAGCTAAAAACTAATTTTTTTTCAAGAATTTTGTATAAAAGAAGTGGAAGAAAAGCGCAGAAAATAATCAATAGGCGTTGGCATGAAACGAATGGGGTAATAAATTATATTGGAGAGTGGCATACGCATCCTAATATGCAGGCTGTGCCGTCGAGTACAGATATAAGTTCTTTGAAGGAAATTACTGAAAAGGTAAAGGGAGTGCTACCGGGTACTATATTAATAATTGCTGGAAAAGAGAATCAAACAAATCTTATACTGCAGAAAGATAATGCGATTTGGATACAATCATTGTTAAAAGAAAAAGAAGAAGGAGAATAGAAAATAATGCATCCATATACAATTGATACCGGTGTAAGAAAAAAGGTAATCATATATATATTCATATTTAGTATAGTTTTATCATCAGTTCTTACATATTTTTTAGAAGCTGGTATATTAAGTACCAAAGCATGGCTACAGCAATTCGTTTGGATTGATCAAGTACTGAAAATATGCGATACTGTAGGAGTAACCACAAACTTTATAGGTGTTCCGTTTTTGTATGGAGTAATATATTGGATTTTTGATAAATATCTTTGGAAACAAAAGATATTTAAACGATTTCTTAACGTGCCAGATTTAAATGGATATTGGGAAGGGAAACTTACTTCTTTGACGTATCAAACAACAATGGACATGAAGTTAGAAGTAAAACAGCAATGGAGTAAGATTAATTTTTATGCTACATTTCCTGAATCTACTTCAAGCAGTAACGTTGCATCTATATTTATAGAACGAGATGGAAAAGTTACAGTAGGATTTGGATTTATTAATCACAGTAGAGAGTTACCGCAGCAATATGATGGATATAATATTCTGGAAATAGATGATGATACTCATTTGTTTGGACGCTATTTTAATAATCGGGACAACAGTAATATTGGTCATAAAGGCGGAAATATTGGGACTTTTAAGCTTAGTAAAATTAATTAGAATATAAGATGAAGAAGAGCAGGAGCATAATTCTGTTCTTTTTCTTTTGGAAGAAGAGAATTGCTACACAGTACACAAATGTACATACCGTTAAAGCCCCTGTTTTCAAGGCATAAGAGGATAGGGGTTCAGTTTACCGACGAGCCGACAGGTAATTTGGACAGTAAGACAAGTCAGGATGTACTTGGTTTGTTGAAACTGACCGGAAATAAACTGAATCAAACTATCGTGATGATCACACATAATGATGAGATTGCACAGATGGCTGACCGTATCATCCGTATTGAAGATGGAAAAATCGTAGAAAGCAGGTGGTAGGGATGAAGCTTGAAAGCAACAATAATCAAAGAACTGTAAATCATCTGGCAAAACAAAGTGTGAAAGGCAATCGGATGCGAAATTTTTTCATTTTATTTACCATTGCACTTTCGGTGAGTCTGATCACGTTTATGGCACTGTTTACGATGGGCGTGCGAAAATCTTATGAAAGAAAAGTAGAACATATGCAGCATGTCATCTACTACTATGTGACAAAAGAGCAGCTTAGAAATCTTGCAAAGGATGAGCAGGTATCTTGTGTAGCAAAAATGAAGACGGGACCAAGTATTGAAGTGGAAGACTATATTTTAAGCTTTCAGTATATGGAAGAAAGCCGCAAAGAGCTGGAGATGCTGAAACTTTCCGAAGGAAAGATGCCGCAGAAAGAAGATGAGATTGCGGTTCCTAAATCATACTTAAAAAGGATTGGAAAGCTTGAAAAGCTTGGAACGAAGCTTTCTTTTACTTTTTTAGATGGAACGACGGAGACATTCACTGTCACAGGATTTTTGAAAGAGCAAGGAAAGTCAAAAGTATATTCCGTTGTTTTATCTGAGCAGTACGCAGAGAATGGTTCGCAGCTCTCGCAAGTACCATATACAGCACTTGTACGGATTCACAATGCAAAACAATACGATCAGACCGGATTTTTAAATGAGATTCGTGACCTCGCAAGTAAGTATGGAATTGAGCGAAAACAGGTGAATGAGAACAATGCATTTTTAAACACACTTTCCGGAGATTCCAATGCTTTGCAGCAGACTGTGATGGTTATAGTGATCGGTATCGGAATTTTATTTGTCAGCGTTCTTGTAATCTACAGTGTATTTTATCTGTCGGTAATCGGAAGAATTCGTCAATTCGGTCAGCTTTCTACGATTGGCATGACAAGAAAGCAGATTCGGAAAATGATTCGAAGAGAAGGAATTTTGCTCAGTATGCGTGGAATTCCAATTGGTCTTTTATTAGGGGCAGCAGCGGCGTACTTGGCACAAAGGGATGGATGGGATTGGAAGAACACCATTGTGACCGCCATAGGTGTCACGATTGCTGATCTGATCACAGTGCTGATTTCTATTCGGAAACCTGCAAAGCTTGCGTCTGCGATCTCTCCAATAGAGGCGGCAAAATATTCCGGGGAGACCGAAAAACAGGGAAAAAAGGAGACAAAAAAACTTTACAGAAAGCTAAGCCCCATACGGCTTGCAAAACTCAATTCTGAGAGGAACCGAAAAAAATCAATGTTGACGATGATTTCACTCGGAGTGGGCGGTATTTTGTTTATGTTGGGAGCCACGTTTATAGAGGGAACCAGTCTGGATGAGTACGCAAGAAGCGGAGAATTTTCTTATGGAGAGTATCAGATTGGTTTTTCCTCTAATGCGGTAGAGACGATGGCACATGGAAGAACCGGAATACAGATGAAAAATCCATTGAGCTTGGAGTTTATCAAACAGATAGAACAAATTGAAGGGGTGAAAAAAGTACATCGTTTTGAGCGGGCAGAGGTAAAATGGGAGGCAAACGGAGAAAATGTGGATGATTCGGTAAACACCTTTTCTGAAAAGATATTAAAAGATATGAATCGGGCAATGGGAACCAGTTTGGACTATGCCGAGATGGCACAAAAGAAAGAACTGATCATAAACAAGAATGATCTAGTGCAGGAATTATTCGGATGGGAGTTTGCAGTCGGGGATAAAATAGAAATTACGTTCTTTAATGGGACAGAAAATGTCACGGAGGAATTTACCGTTGCAGGGATTCTGCCAAGTGATTATGAGGAGCCATCTCCGAAGTGGCAGTGGCTGATTCTGCCGGAACAAAGTGTGAAAGAGATTATGGGAAACATAAATCTCACAGATTTGTTGAGTGTATCTACGGAAAAAGAGAAAGAAAAAGCGGTGGGGGAAGCTATCCGGGAACTTGTGGAGGAGAATCCTCTACTTGCAATGGAGACAATCGAGGAGGAAAGAGACAAAGTGGAAGAACAATTCCACATGCTGCATGGAACGATGCTTGGGTTGTCTGCATTTATTATTTTATTCAGTCTTTTAAATCTTTTGAATACACTGATCACCAATATGGTCACAAGAAAACAGGAATTTGCGATGCTGCAGTCCATCGGAATGTCGGAAAAACAATTATATCAGATGGTACAGAGTGAAGGAATTTTGCTGGCTGGCGGAAATGTCCTGCTCACCTTGGTGGGAGGAACACTTGGCGGAATCGGTATGATTGAGATTATGAGACATTTTGAAGCGGAATATATGCACTATCATTTCCCACTGTGGTATTTTCTTGTGTATACGGTCCTGCTTGTAGTGATTCCGATTATTGTGTCGAGAGTTGTATTCTATTTCTTCAAAAAAGAGGCATTGGTAGAAAGGATTCGGAACAGTGATTAAAACAGAGGCGATGCTACATCGCCTCTGTCTCTTTCTTCCAGTCTTGAATCTGTCCTAATATAATGTTCATGAGACTGGTGCGCGCCTCCACGCTCGCCCAGGCAATATGCGGTGTGATCAGTAGCTTTTTACTGTCTTTGATCCGAAGGAGCGGATTTGTTGCACACATTGGTTCGGTACAGAGCACGTCCAGACCGGCGGCCGCAATCTGACCGGATTCCAGAGCATCAGCAAGGTCTTCTTCCACGACAATCGGACCACGGCCAAGATTCAGAAAGATGGCAGAAGGCTTCATTTTAGAAAGAGCTTTCGCATCAATTAAACGCTCTGTGTTTGGAGTGAGTGGAGCATGCACGGAAATGATATCGGAGGTGGCAAGGAGTGTGTCAAAATCTGTCAGTGTATATCCGTCCTGTGTGTTGCTTCCGGAGGTAGAATAATAGATTACATCTGCACCGAATGCCTTTGCAATATCTGCGACCCTTCGTCCAATATTGCCAAGTCCGATAATTCCCCAGGTCTTTCCATTAATCTGGCAGAAACGCTCTGCAAAATGGGTAAAAATGGTGTCGTTAACGTAGCGTTCCCCTTTTACATAATCATCGTAGTATCTGAGCTTTTCTAAAAGATAGAACAACATGGCGAATGTATGCTGGGCGACGGATTCTGTTGAATATCCGGCAACATTGCGCCATGCAATATTGCGTCTGGCAAGGTAATCCTTGTCGAGATTATTGGTTCCGGTTGCAGTGACGCAGACGAGCTTTAAATTGCGGGCAGTGCCGATGGTATGCTCATTCACCTGAACTTTGTTCAGGACGAGTACGTCTGCATCGATCACGCGCGCAGGGACTTCTTCTGAGGAAGAAAAGTCATACTTGACCACTTCGCCCAGTTCCTCATATCCGGATAAGTCGATATCGTCTCCGATCGTCTTCGCATCTAAAAAAACAATTTTCATGGAAATATTCCTCCTTCTGTTTTGGTCGTTTTTATTTATTATAGAAAAAACATCGGGAAAATGCAAAATGATTTTTCCGTTTGCGATTGGGAGGAAGTGTGATACAATTGTTATGGACTTTTAGAACACAAAAAGGAGCTGAGGAAAAGATGATACAAGATATAGAACCATATGTTTATAATAATGCATATGATCCAAAAGCACCGGATAAAGACAGTTTTGTGCTTTACTGTCACGATATGGAAGTGCTTGTGAAATATGAAGGGAAAGAGATAGCATTTCCAACATTTGGTGAGTTGGAAAAATTAAATCCAGATATTTATGAGCAGTATACGTATCTGTTTTCAATTGACCAGATGAGATTTTATTTGACAGAACATCTCACTTATGATGCAGCAGGTAATTTTCAGATGATACATAAGGAGCAGTTCAGACATGCAAAACCACGGCATCTGGCATTTGCAGGAATTACGGGATTCCAGCTTTATAATTGGTATAAAAGCAGAAAATACTGTGGCAAATGCGGAAAACCGTTGAAGAAAGATCAAAAAGAGCGGATGTTATACTGTGAGAATTGTCATCAGATGGAATATCCGAAGATTTCGCCAGCGGTCATCGTCGGAGTCACAGATGGGAACCGGATTTTGATGTCAAAATATGCGGACCGTGATTATAAAAAATATGCATTGCTTGCAGGGTTTACCGAGATTGGAGAGACGATTGAAGAGACGGTAAAACGTGAGGTGATGGAGGAAGTCGGGCTGAAAGTAAAAAATATCAGGTTTTACAAAAGTCAGCCATGGTCCTTTACGGATACGCTTTTGATGGGATTTTTTGCGAATTTGGACGGAGACTCGGAAATTACATTGGACCAAGAGGAGCTGGCATTGGCGGAATGGTTCGAGCGGGAGGAGATTCCTGTGACAGAAAGAAATATCAGTCTGACAAATGAGATGATTTTGGCTTTTAAAAATTCCATAATTTAGGCGTAATAGTATTGACAGTTTTTTTATAGAAGAGTATAGTAATATTTAGAAGAGCATTTGCGAATTATATCTGTATGATTCGTAGGTGCTTTTTGTTTGGGAAAAAATGCTAAAAGATGACATATGATATAGAAAGGGGCGGTATGAGTTATATGAGACCGGGTAAAGTAAAAGAAGTTGGATTGGATATAGTGGCAGATATAGTAGGAAGTTTTTTTATTGCAGTGGGGGTTTATAATTTTGCGGTCGCGTCCGGATTTCCGGTAGCAGGTATTTCCGGTATTGCGATTATATTTTATCATTTCTTTGGGATTCCGATTGGTGTTATGACGGCAGTCTTAAATATTCCTATCATTATCATCTGTTATAAGCTGTTGGGAAAGACTTTTTTGCTGAAATCCTTAAAGACGATGGTGATTTCTACGATTTTTATGGACGTTGTCGCTCCGATGTTTCCGGTATATGAGGGAGACTTGATGCTTTCCTGCATTTGCATGGGCATTTTTTCAGGACTTGGATATGCACTTATTTATCTAAGAGATTCTTCCACAGGTGGTGCAGATTTCGTCATTATGGCGATTCGAGTTTTGAGACCACATCTGTCACTTGGAAAGATTATTATTGTATTGGATTTTGCCATTGTACTTACAAGTGGTGTGCTGATCGGTGGAAATGTGGATAAGATTATCTATGGTTTGATCTCGACTTATATTTTGTCGGTAGTAGTCGATAAGGTCATGTATGGTATGGATGCGGGAAAACTGACATTGATTGTGACAGAACATGGTCAGGAAGTTGCGGATAAAATTGATGAACTGACACAGAGAGGCTCTACACTGCTAAAAGGAGTAGGAAGCTACTCAAAAGAAGAAAAGCAAGTTGTGATGTGTGCATGCAGCAGCAAGCAGATGCACATGGTACAAAAAGCGGTAAAAGAAGTGGACAGAGCGGCATTCTTAGTGACGATGGAATCAAATGAAGTGCGCGGGGAAGGATTCAAACCGCATTGATAATATAGAAACGGGGAAGCGTCACGCTTCCCCGTCGTTGTTTTTATTTTGCATATAATTTTACTAATTCTAAAACCATATCTGTTGCGAGATCCATTCCTTCAACTGTGATGTGTTCATATGGTCCGTGATATCCGTGACCGCCTGTTCCAAGATTCGGACAAGGAAGTCCTCGGAAACTTAGCTGGCATCCATCTGTACCGCCGCGAATTGGAATTACAAGTGGTGTGATTCCGGCAGCTTTTGCGGCAAGTTGGGCATTTTCAATCAGGTGCATGCAGGTTGCGACCACTTCTGCCATATTGCGGTATTGCTCTGTGAGTGTCAGACGCACAGTTCCTTCACCCCATTTTTCGTTCATGATCTTTTCAATATGTCTCAAAGTATTCTTTCTTGCCTCGAACAGAGAAGCGTCATGGTCGCGCACAATATAGTGCAGTGATGCAGAGGCAACCTCTCCTGTCATACTCATCAGATGATAGAATCCTTCATAATCTTCTGTGTCACGAGGAGTCTCTGTGCCAGGAAGCAAAGAATTGATCTCCATAGCAACAAGGCTTGCGTTGATCATGGCATTCTTGCTGGAACCTGGATGTACGTTAAAGCCTGTAATTTCAAAATCTGCTTTGCAGGCATTAAAGTTCTCATATTGAATCTCACCTTCTGTGTCTCCGTCTAAAGTAAATCCAAAGTCTGCATCAAAATTTTCTACATTGAAGCTTTGTGCGCCAGTACCAATCTCCTCATCCGGTGTGAATGCAACACAGATCTGTCCGTGTGGAATATTTTCTGTAATGATTCGCTCTAACATAGTCATAATCTCAGCGATACCGGCTTTGTCGTCTGCTCCTAAGACGGTTGTTCCGTCTGTTGTGATCAGAGTGCGCCCTTTTAAAGAAGGAAGGTGAGGGAAGTCTTTCACGCTTAATACGCGACCGCTTGCTCCGAGTACAAGGTCCTCTCCGTTGTAATTCTCTGTGATAACAGGTGTGGTATCGTGATCGCAGAAATCAGATACCGTATCCATATGTGCGATAAATCCGAGTTTGACAGCGTTCTCGTAACCCGGTGTAGCAGCTAATTTTCCATAGACAAAACATTTTTCATCGACATACGCATTGTCGATGCCAAGTGCCTTTAACTCTTCTACTAAAATATTTGCCAAATCGAACTGGCATTGTGATGAAGGAACGGTCTCGCTGTTCTCATCACTTGGTGTACGTACTACGACGTATTTTAAAAGTCGCTCGTAAGCTCTCATTGTGATACATCTCCTTTTCTAGTGATGTCATTATTATAGACAATTTTATATAGAATAACAAGGGAAAAGTGTGTATAATAGGGGGAGAATAGAAATGTAAAAGGATCGGATAGAGATGGGAAATAAAATGACAATCAATGATATTGCGCAGCTGTCTGGGGTGGCAAAAAGTACGGTCTCTCGTTACCTGAATGGTGGAAGCGTACGGTATGAGACCGGTCAGAAAATAAAGAAAGTAATTGAGGAGAATCACTATGAGCCGAATGTATTTGCAAGACTGAGTGCAAAGAACAGTCAGATTATCGGACTGGTTGTGCCGGGATTTAACTCGGTTACAACACCGCGTCTTGTAGAAGTGATTGTGGCATATTTGAAAAAATCAGGTTATACGCCGATGATCATGCATACAGGAAATGATTTAGAAGAAGAAGTACGGTGTATGGAAAGACTCAAAAGAATGAATGTAGATGGGATGATGGTATTGTCAACCGGTATCACGAACCGGCATCGGGAGATTGTAGAACAGTCGGAGATTCCAATCCTGTTTTTGGGGCAACGGTTTCCATATGGGAGTTCAGTTGTATACGATGATTATCATGCAGGTCTGGATGCGGGAAAATATCTGGGAAGCAAAGGAGTTCAGGATGTAGTTGTATTCTGGGTGGGAGAAGAAGACCCTGCTGTTGGAAAACAGAGAAAACAAGGTGTGACAGATGGACTGCAGTCATGCCAGGTTCCACAGATCGAGTTGGTGGAGACGACGTTTTTCTATGAGGATGCAGTGAAAAATATGGAAAGATTATTACAGGAAAGAGCACTTCCCGATGCAGTTATCTGTGCGACAGACAGAATCGCAGAGGGAGTGTACAAAGCGCTGGCAAAGAGAAATATTGCGATCGGAAAAGAAGTGTCGGTTATGGGATTTGGCAATTATGAGACAAGTGAGCTTCTGACGCCGCCGCTGACTACCGTTGCATTTGACTGGGAGAACTGGGGAGAAGTCAGTGCGGAGACGATCATTCAGATGATACAGGGGAAACCGGTGAGCAGAGTACAGATTATACCGTATCATTTGGTAGAAAGAAAAAGTGTAAAACAGGCAAGATAGGTTGTGTGAAAAGAGTTCGGGTTCGAACTCTTTTTGTGTATTTTATACAAAAAAAAGAGTGTATTTTTGGAACCGATTCCAAAAATATTTTTTATCATATATGTTTATTGACATTTGTTAATGTAGAAAATATAATATGTATAAAAGAAACCGGTTCCAAAACATAGGAGGTAATAAAATGAACAAATCAGAAGAGTATCTGAAAATTTCGGAAGAAATTGTGAATGGTGTAGGAGGAATGGATAACATCCAAGGCTCTGCACACTGTGCAACAAGACTTAGAATTGTCTTGAAGGACAATGATAAAGCGGATATGGAAAAATTAGAAAATATCAATAAAGTAAAAGGGGCATTTGTGGCAGGAAACCAGCTGCAGCTTATTTTCGGTGCAGGAACGGTAAACGATGTCTATGAAGTGTTTGCAAAATATACGCATACAGAAAATATGTCTCTTGGGGAATTAAAAGAAGAAAGTGCAAAGAAACAAAACCCGGTTCAGGCAGTGGTAAAGGCATTGTCGGATGTATTTATCGGAATTATGCCGGCGCTGTTGGCGGCAGCGCTTCTTATGGGACTGACAGGTGTGCTTGGAGGTCTGGAAGTTGTTCAAAAATACGATACACTATATGCGATCAATAAACTGGTGAGTCTCGCATCCAACGGAATTTTCTCTATTTTACCGATGGCAGTCTGCTATTCAGCGACCAAGCGATTCGGCGGAAATCCGGTGCTTGGTATGGTTGTAGGAGCGATTATGTTAGATGGATCTTTGGCAAATGCATATCAGGCAGCACAGGGATTGGCGCAGCCGGAAATCATCAGTTTGTTTGGATTCAAGATTGAATTGGTGGGATTCCAGGGCGGAATTATTATCGCGCTTATGATGGGATATGTGGTTGCAAAGCTTGATGTCTTTTTCAACAAAAAGATACCGGATGTGATCAAACTTTTAGTTGCGCCATTGCTGACGGTGTTTATTTCTACCGTTCTGTTATTTACAGTTATCGGACCGGTGGGAAGAATTCTTTCTAATGGAATTACAGATGCAATGGTATGGGGAACGAACAACCTTGGAGTATTCGGTTATGCACTGTTTGCAGGAATTCAGCAGCTGGTAGTTATTACGGGACTGCATCATATTATCGGCGCCGTGGAAGCGCAGCTCATTGCAAGTACGGGAACGAACTTTATCAATCCACTGATGTCAGTTGCCCTGATGGGACAAGGTGGAGCTGTGCTTGGATATCTGGCAGTAAACTGGAAAAATTTAAAAGCCAGAGAATTGTGTATTCCAAGTTTCCTTTCTACGTTATTTGGAATCAGTGAGCCGGCAATCTTTGGGGTAAACTTAAGATATCGTTATCCTTTGATTGGAGGATGTATCGGCGGTGCTGCGGCAGGTGCGTATGTGTATTTCTCAAAATTGACGGCATTTGGATTCGGGACAACTGCTGTTCCGGGAATTGCGATTGCAAACCCGGCAAATCACGGATATCTGAACTATATTATCGCACATTTGATCGCATTGGCGATCGGAGCGATCTGCACAATCTGTTTTGGAAAAATAGCATGGAAAAAGAGTCACAAATAAGATAAAAGTAGAAGGAATAGAAGGTTATATATTATGATGAACAGAGAAGATTATGTAAAGCAAATACCGGATTATCAATATATGAGAGAGACGGTGAAGAAAGATGAGAACCGCTTACATTTTCACCTGATGCCGCCGACCGGTTGGATGAACGATCCAAATGGCTTGTGTGAGTTTCAGGGCATCAATCATATTTACTTCCAATACACCCCGTTTTTGGCAGGCTGGGGAACGAAACTATGGGGACATTATACGACAACAGACTGGATTCATTTTCAGGAGTGCGAGCCGTTCCTGTTTCCGGATTGTGACTGGGACAGAGACGGTGTATACAGTGGGTCGGCATTTGTGGACGGAGACAAAATCCATTATTTTTACACCGGAAATGTAAAATTGCAAGACAAGGACTACGATTATATATTAGAAGGAAGAGAGCAGAATACGATTCATCTGGTAAGTGAGGATGGCGTGCATGCAGGTGAAAAACAACTTGTGATGACGAATTCAGACTATCCGGCAGATATGTCAAAGCATGTGAGAGACCCGAAAATATTTGCGAAGAACGGCAGATATTATATGGTTCAGGGAGCAAGGGATTGTGAGTCAAAAGGCTGTGTGCTTCTGTTTGAATCAGAAGATTTGATGACATGGAAGTATTTTGACCGGATTGCGCCAGAAGAAAAATTCGGCTATATGTGGGAATGTCCGGATTTATTTGAAGTAGATGGACAGGAAATTTTGATTGCATGCCCGCAGGGGGTTCCAAAGAGCGGACATGATTATCAGAATGTGTATCAATGCGGATATTTCCCGATTGAGATGGATTTTGAAAATAAGAAATATAAACTTGGGGAATTTCATGAATTGGATAAAGGGTTTGACATCTATGCCACACAGACGTTTCTTGATGAAAACGGCAGAAGAATTCTGATTGGCTGGATGGGAATTCCTGATGCGGATTATGACAATGATGCAACAGTGGAATATGATTGGATCCATGCACTGACAATGCCGAGAGTTTTAACATATCAAGATGGAAAGCTAATACAGAAGCCATTAGAAGAATTAAAAAGTCTGAGAAAAAATAAAATGGTCACAAGTATTACATCTTTTGGTGAGTGGACGACGACAGACTGCTGTTTTGAGTTGTCTGTAAAGAGAGACGATGAGAATGCTGCGATGATACTCGGTCTCAGGGACGATGTGACTTTGACTTACAAGGATCACATTCTGAAGCTGGAACTTGGAAAAAGCGGGCATGGAAGAAAACAGCGCACAGTGAAGCTGGACAGTCTTAAGAATATGACTGTGTATTCAGATACTTCTGCCATTGAGATTTTTATTAATGATGGTGAGGAAGTGATGACGACAAGAGTATACAGTGAGAAATTGAACCAGAAAGTAAGATTTTTACAGTCTGAAACAGATGGCGAGATAGAGGTATACGATCTTGGAAGTTTTGTGATGGAGTAGTGACAAAATAGTTGACAATATATTGACCATATAGTCTATTATTTGCATAATAGACTATATGGTTTATTTTATTGGAGGGATTATTTTGAAACAAAGTGAAAAAACAAAACGAACAAAAGAAAAAATTATGGCGGCTGCAATGGAAGAATTTGGAACAAAAAGCTATGATGCGGCATCGCTCAATACGATGTGCATTGAAAATCAGATTTCAAAAGGTTTGATTTATCACAACTTTAAGAATAAAGATCAGCTGTATTTGCAATGTGTCGGGCAGTGTTATGCACAGATGACGGAATATTTACAAAGGACAGAGGACGATTTTACGGACGTACAAAGTGAATTGCAGGAAATATTACATTCCAGACAAGTATTTTTCGCAGAGAATCCGTATTGCTGCAATATATTCTTTGACAGTATCCTGCAGCCTCCGAAGCATCTCCAAGGGGATATCCGGCAGTTGAAAAAGGGATATGACATGTATCTTGCAAAACGGTATCGAAATCTGCTCGGGCGTCTGGAACTGAGAGAAGGAATTTCAGAAGATTTTGCGCTAGAATATTTTATTATGTTTCAAGAAATGTTTAACAGATATTTCCGCGAGAAATCGGATAAAGACAATGAAATAAAATCGGTTATAGAAAATCATGAATCAAAATTAGAACAAATGCTGAACATTATGTTATATGGAATCGCAAAAGAGACAGGAGGAGTGGATACAAAATGTTAGTACAAATATTACGTTTATTGATTATGGTAATTCTTGCGTTGGGCATCGGAAAGCTGGTTTCCAAATTAAAATTGCCGTCCATTTTGGGATGGCTGATTACGGGGATGGTTTTCGGACCGCATGCGTTTGCAGTGATGAATCAGGAAACTTTGGATGCAGGCTGGTATCAGATTGTCGTACATGTATTGGAATGTGCAGTCGGTCTTATGATAGGAACGGAACTTGTCTGGAACAAAATCAAACGTTCCGGAAAATCGATTGTCATCACAACACTTACGCAGTCACTGGGAACATTTTTTGTTGTCTCGTTGGTATTCGGCGTGGTATGCTATTTATCGGATATTCTGGTCTATCTGGCGTTTATTTTTGGAGGAATCGCGTTGGCGACTGCGCCGGCGCCGGCATTATCGATCGTCAGAGAGTTTAACACAAAAGGACCGGTTACCGGAACACTGATTCCGATGGCTGCGCTGGATGATATTGTAGGATGTATTGTGTTCTTTACGACAATTGCAATCGTTGCGGGGAATTTGTCGTCAGGTGAACTTCCGACGTATATGATTGCCTTGGTTGTGATCCTTCCGTTAATAATAGGAGCGGTGACAGGATTTTTTGCAGGAATGCTATTGAAAAGAGAATAGAATGCATTTGCAACGATGGCTACCTTAATCGGGATGATTTTAGTGACATCGGCTGTTGGATTTGTGTTTAACCATTTCGTGATGCCAAGCCCGGTTTTGAACTTTATGTTGATGGGAATGGCTTTTTCAGCGGCATTTTCCAATATGGTTACAGAGGAGAGACTGGAGCAGATTATGCAGGGATTCAACCCGATTTTAGGAATTGCGATGATTATTGTGATTTTGAATCTTGGAGCTCCTTTGGACTATCATTTGATTTTAGGTGCAGGTATGTTTACTGCGATTTATATCATTGTCCGTGCTGCAGGTAAATATTTTGGGGCATATTTTGGAGCGAGTGTTACAAAATCACCTGAAAGTGTCAAAAAATAGCTTGGACTTACCCTTTTGCCGCATTCAGGAGTATCGCTTGTGTTTACTGGAATTGCAGTGTCTGTATTAGCAGGACTGGCACCGGACTGTGCGAAAATTATTCAGGGAACAATTGCGGCAGCGGCGGTAATCAATGAAATCATCGCTGTAATTGCAGCTAAAAAAGGATTTGAGTGGGCTGGTGAAATGCAATAATTATAGACTATGAATTAAAACGAGAGGAATGGTGAAGATTATGAAACGATTTTTAGATTGTACGGCATCAGATTTTGAGAATATGAAGAAGAAAGAACTTCTTGAGGCAATTTCCGCAAGTGAGGGAAGAGTTCTTGTGTGTGAGACAATCGGGATATTACAACCGATGCTGGGGGATGTGACAAACGCAGAATTTGTGGCGTCGATGGGAGCAGATATGATTCTTTTGAATATGTTTGATGTCAATCATCCAGTGATTCAGGGATTGCCTAAGACAGAGGATAGAGAAGTTATTCGAAAAATAAAACAATTGACGGGAAGACCTGTCGGAATTAATTTGGAGCCATTGGAACAAGGAAAAGAAAGCAGTGTTGAGACAAATGAGATGTGGAAACTTTCCGGCGGACGTGTAGCGACACTTGAAAATGCAAAAACAGCAGTGGAAATGGGCGTGGATTTCATTGTGCTAACCGGAAATCCGGGAATTGGGGTCACAAATGCGGCGATTACGGATACCTTGAAGCTTTACAGAGAGCATTTGGGAGAACAGGTGGTGCTGATTGCCGGAAAAATGCATGCGTCCGGAATTTTATCTGAGTGTGGAGAACATATTTTAACGGAAGCAGATGTACGTGCTTTCGCAGAGGCAGGAGCTGATATTATCTTGCTTCCGGCGCCTGGAACAGTGCCGGGGATTACGATGGAATATGTGAGGAGTTTAGTAGTGTGCGCGCACAGTCTTGGAAAGATGACACTGACAGCAATCGGAACCTCTCAGGAGGGAGCGGACACAGATACGATAAAAGAAATTGCGTTAATGTGTAAAATGACAGGAACAGATCTGCATCATCTTGGAGATGCGGGATATGGCGGAATGGCTTTGCCTGAAAATATTTTGGAATACGGAAAGGTTATCCGTGGAATCCGCCATACCTATCACCGTATGGCCGTTTCCATCCGAAGATAGAGGGAGATAAAAATGAATGAAAAAATTGTCAGGAGATACGAATGATAAAGAAAATTAGATTTTTGATAGTAGGAATAGTAATGTTGTTGGCAATTGTTCTGCTTATCAGTAAACCACGTGAAAGTGAAGCGGAATCCCTTTTGTCTTATGCAAAGGCTATCGTAGAAGGAGAGGAGATAGAAACAAAGCAATATAGCGAGATAAAAACATATCTCCAGTCTTCAGAAAAAAACAGTCAGCATGATTTTCTGGCAGGTGTAACTGCTTATGCAAAGGAGGATTATCGGACGGCGGTGAAAGAGTTTACTTCAGCGGCGGAAAAAATTCAAGAACAAGACGATGATTTTATCAAAATCTATACATACGTTCTACTGAATGAATCGCTTCAATATGATGAAGGAGAAATAGAAGATTTCGCAGAAAACAGTCGAAAAGCGTTACATTATATGGCACAATCAAAAGAGTATAGAAATAACGTTGATCTATGCTGGAGAATCGCATCCATATTTTTGGAAAACCAGGAGGATAACAAGCAAGGTGCCAGACTTTTAGAAGAGTATGTGATAAATGTGAAGGGACTGAAAGCTGAAAGTAAGGTTAGGCTGTATGGAAACATTGGGCAATTATATTCGATAGCAGGGGATTATTCCGCTGCTTTACAATATTGTTGGCGTGGCCTTGAGTTCTTGGAATCCTCTCCTCTGATTCCGAATCATTCCAAATACATGTCAAAATTTTTTGCAGTGCTTGGAGATAATGCTTATGGATTGGAACAGTATCAAGCAGCAATCGAATATTATGAGCAATCTTTGGAGATTTTCCGAAAAAGAGAGGATGATCACCTGGTGGCAGATGCCAGTCTTGCTTTGGTCAATGAAGGAACCGCATATCTTGAGCTGGGACAGCATAAAAAAGTGCTTTCTGTGCTGGAGGAGCTAGATGAATTGATACCTAAATTACCAGAAGCACAGAAAGATGATATCCAAATTCTGCGGGGAAATCTAAGAGCACAGCTGTATATAGATGAGGGCAATCTTGAACAGGCAGAGTATGAACTGGAAACTGCAAAGGAGTTGCTGAACACAGATGATGTGGAATATTCTTTGAATAAGGATGTGTATTTAGATTATTCCTATGCAAGATGGTATAAGGAACAGGGAAGATTTGATGAAGCATTAGAGTTGTATCAGCAGATTGTCAGATGTTCAGCAGATGCGGGGCTTGGACTCGAAAAAAATGCTTATTCTGATATGGCAGATATTTATATGCAGGAAAATAATACGGATGCATATATCGCAACCCGTGAACAATATGTGAAAGTGATTGAACTTAAAAATCAGCAGTTAAGTACTGATTATATAGAATATTCGGAAAAAATTCATCAATATTATTCTTTGACGGAACAGCATCAAATCAGAAAAATCATCATTACAGTTATAAGTGTCATAGGAATTATTATATTAGCTGATATTGTATTTTTGCTGATAAAATGGCGAAAAAAGAGCTACACCGATCACATGAGCAGATTGTATAACCGTGAGTATTTGACAGGGTATATGAAAAAAAATAAAAAGAAACTGGCAGGTAAGCCATTGTCTCTGCTTATGATTGATATTGATTATTTCAAACAGTATGCTTATACCTTAAACGGGCAGCTTGCGAAGGTGACGGATGCCCTTGGAAATGAAACGGAATATCGGTACGATGTCTGTGACCGGCTCATTGAGATCCGCCAGTATGGTGCAGAGGGAATCCTGAAGGAGGATACAGAAGTATCCGGTATGGATGCAAAACCTTTGGAAGCAGAGAGACAGAATGGAAGGAAACGGTTGTGTCAGATCACCCGTTATACCAGAGACCTGCGGGGACAGGTCACAGAAACTGTCGATGCACTGGGACAGAAGGAAACCTATACCTATGATAAAAAGGGGCAGCTTCTTGGAAAACTGGATAAGGAAGGGTATCTGACCAAGTATGCTTATACAAAACAGGGAGACTTATCCGGTATCCAGTATGCAGACGGAAAGGAAGTGAAACTGTCCTATAATCCGCTCCGGCAGCTGATTGAGATACAGGACTGGCTGGGAAGCACAAGGATCACCCCGGATGCACTGGGAAGGGCACAAAAGGTGCAGTACCCGGATGGAAGGGAAGTATCCTATACCTATGGAAAAGCAGGAGAGAGAAGAAGCATTACCTATCCGGATGGAAAAACGGTCTTCTATGGCTATGATGAGCAGCTCCGGCTTTCGGAATTAAAAGAAGGAGACAGCGTCATTACCTATGGGTATGATCCGGTGGGAAGACTGTGTGAAAAACAGTTCCCGAATGGAACAAAGACCACCTATGCTTACGACAAAAAAGACCAGCTGACAGAACTGTTGCATCAAGACCAGGAGGGCATCCTTGACCGCTACACCTATCTGTATGACCTTTTGGGAAATAAGACCGGAATCACCAAGGAAAGAAGAGGGCTGGAGCGTGAGAGCGGACAGTACCGTTATGGGTATGATGCCCTGGGCAGGCTGTCAGAAATCCAAAAGGACGGAGAAATCCAGACACAGTATGGTTATGATGCCTTTGGAAACCGTACATGGAAAGAAGAACGCGGGGAACAAACCTCTTATCAGTATAATGCCCTGAACCAGCTGGTAAGCGAAAGACAGGGGAAAATCCGCAAAGAGTACGGTTATGATAAGAGAGGAAACTTAACCGCTATTCTTGAAAATGGGGCATGGAAGAAGCGGTATGTCTATGGAGCAATGAACCGTCTGGAAGAAGCGGTGGATGCGGCAGGCAAACAGGCAAGATACCAGTATAACGGGCTGGGACACCGTGTAGGAAAGCAGGAGGGTGTCCTTCCAAAAGAAAAACTGGAGAAGCTGGACCCGCAGAGAAGAGTCGGCATGGAGATTGGAAACAGCCGTCAGATTACTTATACCCTGGATCTGACCAGACAGTACTATAACCTTCTGGAGCGGACAGAAGAAAGCCAAAGCCAGAGATACTTTTGGGATGGGAACGTGGCAGCGTATGAGGAGAATGGGGAAAGGAACTATTACCTTCAGGATGAGCTGGGAAGTCCGCTTCGGATTGAGGACAGTGCCGGAACAATCAAAGAGAGCTATGGATATGGAGCCTTTGGGGAAGACCTGTATCAGAATCAGGGGAAGATGCAGCCGTTTGGTTATACAGGCTACCAAAGAGACAGTGTGTCAGGAACCTACTATGCCCAGGCGAGAGAATATCTCGCAGAGAACGGAAGGTTTGCAGAGCAGGATTTGATTGTTGGTTTTGTTGAGTATCCAGAAACACTTAATAGATATAGTTATTGTTGGAATAATTCTTTAATATATGCAGATTACAATGGGGAATTTCCAACAATTATTGCAGGAGCTTTTATTGGAGCTGCTACAGCAGGAATATTTTCACTTGCAACACAAATAATTTTGGATAGAAAGTTAAATCTAAAAGAGGTTGCTGTAAATGCCATAGGTGGGGCTATAAAAGGTGGGATTGCAGGAAGTGGAATAGGAATAGTTGGTGGTGTACTTGCCACAGGAGCTACAGGAGCGGCGACAAGTGTTGCAACTCAAATTTATGCAGACGATAAAAAATTGAGTGAGGTTAATTGGGGATCAGTGGTAATAGATGGAGGTATTGATGCTTTAACTTATGGTGCTGGAAAATATAAAATTAAAGGGAAAGGACCTACTGTCCAAGAACAATTGAGAAAAACTAATGATGATGTGCATAAGGCAAAATTACATTTGGCAGGATATGGAAAGAAGCGAATGAAAGGCCAAAGTTATCAACGTGCAACAAGAAAAGTAAAGGAACTTGAGATATTACAAGATGAACTAGGAAAAAAATGGTTAAAGCAAAAATTGGTGGAGTCTGCCAAAGACATAAATGAAAGTTTTGGAAAGAAAATGATGGGAAAAGTATTGATGTTAGAATTGGGAACTATACAAGGAATAAATAATGTTGAACGATGTGAAGCGTAGGAGGTATAATGGAGATGAATGAATTTATACGCATGTTTTTGAGAATGTTTATACAAGTAGGTCCATATCTTGTTGTTTTTGTTGTATTGGGATATATCATAAAACTTCAAGAAAAGAAGGCGAAAGAACGAGAAGAAGAACAAAAAAAAGGGATTATAAAAACACATTATGTTGTAAAGACCGAAAAAATACTCGCAATAATGTTTGTTGTAGGTACAATATTCTTTGCTTGTTGTATGGCTATGGGAATAGCACAACAAGAAGATACATTTGTTGTATGTGTATTTGGCTTCTTTTTTTTAGTTGGCATAGTTGGTACAGTAAATATGATGGTATGGAAATTAGAAGTCAATGGAGATGAAATTATATGGCGTTCAACTTTTGGAAATAAGAAAAATTTTCAGTTTGGAGATATTACATATTGTGAGAGAAAGAAAAGTTCTATTCGGGTTTATGTAAATGGAGAAAAGTTATTTACTATTGATGGAGGCGTTGATAAAAGCGAATTTATGGATGATATAGAAAGGCGAAAAATACCAGTAAAATCATATTATGTCAATCAATTAAAAAAGAATAGAAAATAATACCATTTTTGTACCAGAACCAGGGGAAGATACAGCCGTTTGGTTATACGGGCTACCAAAGAGATGAGGTGTCAGGTACTTATTACAGCGTCAATTGGCAAAAAAATGGTTAAATGAAAAAACGACAGACGGTATCAAAGAAATAGAGGGAAATTTTGGGAAAATAAAAGGTACTAAGTGGGGAAATAAAATTTTTAAATCTGATAGGTACTATAGAAGTCAAATTACACGTGCTAGAAATGCTTGGAAAAATAACAAGATTGTTAAACCAAGATTTAGTACATATATGAATGGATTTATAGGAGTATCTGGAATGGAAGTAATTGATAAAGTTACAGATTTACAATCAAGTTATATGCCAGGAATAAATATAAAAGAGGAACTTAAACGTATATTAAATGATATTTATAATCAAGGGGAGGAATGGGTAACGGAAACAAATGAAATAAAAAATTATACCAACCAAATTTTAGATAAAATGCTAAAAACTATTACAAACGAGGAACTAGAAGCTGTATTATGCCTAGAATAGTAGGAGGAAAGAGTATGCTTTTTTTAAGAATTCTTATTGTAGCATTTATTGTAACGGGAATAATGGACTTATTAGCAAAAAAAAGTAGGAAAAAAACAGGAGCATTGAAAAAATTTGTCGTACGAGCTCCACTAGATTTTGCAGGATTGGGAACTATAGTAATGATAATAGTCATTGGTGCCTTGGTTTTTGCTCAAGTAGAAAATCAGGACATCCCATTACCAATTATGGTGATTTTTATATTAGTTGTAATAATTCCGGGTTTTTTACTCATGGTAGCTCCTATAAAAGGGGTATGGGATATCATTGTAGATGGTGATGATATTACTGTGGTGAAAGCATTTATTTTTAAACGTCATTGGAAATTTTCTGATATTAGTTATGGGAAAGTGACTAGAGGAGGAATGAAAATATATGTGGAAGGGGGAAAGAAAAAAGCCTTTTTTGTAGATGGAATGTGTGAGCATTTTTCTAACTTTATGAAACGAATGGAAAAAGAAGGGAAAAATATCATATATCCTGAAGGAATGTAATTGTATACAGATGGAAAAACCGTGCACTATGGCTATGATGAGCAGATACGACTTTTCGAACTAAAAGAGGGAGGCCGGATCATCAGCTATGGGTATGATGCATTGGGCAGACTGTCAGAAATCCAAAAGGACGGACAGATACAGACAGCGTATGGATATGATGCCTTTGGAAACCGTACATGGAAAGAAGAAAATGGCGAAAGGACTTCGTACCAGTACAATATCCTCAACCAGATGGTGAGCGAAAAGCATAGAGAAGTCTGGAAAGAGTACGGCTACGATAAGAGAGGAAACCTAACCGGCATCCAAGAAAATGGGGCATGAAAAAAACAGTATGTCTATGGTGCCATCAACCGTCTGGAAGAAGCAGTGGATGCGGCAGGAAAACAGGCAAGATACCAGTACAACGGACTGGGACACAGGATAGGAAAGCAGGAAGGTGTCCTTCCAAAAGAGAAGCTGGAGAAATTGGACCCACAAAGCAGGATCGGCATGGAAATCGGAAACAGCCGGCAGATCACCTATACCCTGGACCTGACCAGGCAGTATTATAACCTTCTGGAGCGGACAGAGGAAAACCGGAGCCAGAGATACTTCTGGGACGGGAATGTGGCAGCGTATGAAGAGAATGGGGAAAGGAACTATTACCTTCAGGACGAACTGGGAAGCCCACTACGTATTGAAGATGAAAGCGGATTTACCAGAGAAACCTATGGATACGGAGCTTTTGGAGAGGATCTGTATGGGAACCAGGGAGTCTTGCAAGTGTTTGGCTATACAGGCTACCAGAGAGACAATGTAGCAGGAACCTATTATGCGCAGGCAAGAGAGTATCAGGCGGAAGTCGGAAGATTTGTTAGTGAAGATTTCGTAGGCGAAGTTACGGGACACCCTTACTCTATTAACAGGTATCAATACTGTGCTGAAAACCCGTTAGCATACATTGATCTGAATGGAAAATTTCTGATAACAGCGATTTTAGCTACAGCAGCTATTGGAGCAGGTGTAGGAGCAGGAATAAATTTAATATCGCAAGGGATAAATATTGCGAGAGGAAAACAGAAAAAATTTAATGTTGGTTCTTTTTTTGGAAGTGCTATTGAAGGCGGAATTGTTGCAGGAGTAAGTGCGATTCCGGGTGTAGGATCAGTAGCTGTAGGATTATCGGCTGGAGTTGGAGGAGGAATTAACAGTGTGTTGAAGCAGTATGGAGAAAGTGGGGAAATAGATATAGGACAGGTGGCAGAAGATGCGATGGTTAGTGGTGTTGTTGGTGGGATTGCATATAAATTTACCAGTATACGAAATGCTAAGGCAGGAAAAACACCGACTGCTCAGGAAATATCTGCAAATGCAAAGACAAGAGATGCGAGAAAAAAAGTATTAGATGAAATAAAAGCAAGTGGGAAGACTCCAAGCGGACTCAGACGAAGAGTTGATAGTTCGTATGCCTTAAAACACAAAGAATTATTAAAAAAATACGCTCAATCATCAATAGTTGGAAATAGTAAAGAACTACTTGCTAATCAGCTGGAGTATGAAACTGACATATATGTAATTAAAGGGCATGCAAATATAAAAGGATATATTAAAGATATGTTAAAAGATTTTTTGCCAATAGAAAACAGTGATGATTGGATAATGTTGATATTAAGCAACAATATTAAGGTCGATAAAGATGGTGAAGAAACGTTAGAAATTTGTGGAGTAATGGGATAGGAGACCAGCTATGAATATTAAAGAACTTGTACCAGTAATCAGCATTCTTTTATCCATAAGAATAGCTGAATACGCTATGAAAAAATATAAGGAACAGAAAGACGTTGAGGTAACAAAAAAGCAGAAATCCAGAAAGCAGACAAAAAAATATATAATTACAGCACCCAGCATCTTGAAAGTAGGATTACCATGCGGAATATTTTTTGGTTGTACAACTATTGCTTTTATTTTAAGTCAGATCTTCAAATGGGAATTTGTACAACAGATAGAAAATTGTTATTTTATGTTGATTTGTTTGTTGGTATCTATAGGATTTACAGTATTAGGAATTGTTCTGACATTATATGGATACATATGGAAGATAGAATATGACACACAAGAGATTATCTACCGTTCTGCATTAGGAATTACAAGGAAATATAGAATTGAAGATATTACAAGATGCGTAGGAAAGAGAAGAAATCAATATCGCTTTTATCAAGGGGAGAAAAAGATATTCCAGTATGAAATGGATGCAGAAGGAGATGTTTATGATTTACTAATTATTTTGAAAAAAAGGGGGATAGATGAAGAAGAATTGATTCCATCTACGAAAGAGCACTGCATCGTAGAGCCAATGATTATCCGGAAAATATTGCCTATCATAGGTTTCTGCATTTATACTTTTTTTACAATTGTATTATTTTTGACTCGAGATGGGAAAATTTGGATGTATCTGTTGCTGGGAGTGATAGATTTACTGTTGCTTTATTACAGCGGTGTCTATTGGTATGATCAACTGGAAGTACAAGACAAACTTTATAAGAAAGATTTTCTAAAGAAAATGCGGACAGTTGAATTTAAAGAGATTACAAAGGTTGAGCAACACAAAAGTATAATAGAAAAGGAGTACATAATTATTTATGTAAAAGGAGAAAAACCAATAAAAATAGACAGATATAATGAAAATGTAGAAGTTTTGCTAATGAGATTAAAGGATGAAAAAATATCTGTAATGTGATTGATAAATAATGTGGAAGATTAGGATAAAGAAGAAGCAGTACTTATTCGGATAAAAAAGGAAAGCCATTATGTTTCTTTGAATGAGCAGGAGTTTGTCTATTCTCTGCAAGAAGAATCGGCGATGAAAGATATTGCTATTTCTGAAACTGTAAAAAACCGCATTGAAAGAAATCAGAAGCGAGTTCACGAACTGGATATGCTTATCAGGAAAATCTATGAAGATAATGTGATTGGAAGATTGCCGGACAGACTTTTTCAGAGTATGCTTACTGATTATGAAAATGAGCAGAACGAGCTGAACAAGATTATTGAGACTGACACCGCTGATATGCAACGGATTATAGGCGGTCAAAATAATGTGGAGCGTTTTCTAAAGCTGGTCAAAAAGTATGAGAACATTACAGAACTTACTCCTGCCATGATAAATGAATTTATCGACAAAATTCTGGTTCACGAGCCACAAGGAAAAGGTGCAGACCGCACCACAGAGGTGGAGATATATCTTAACTATGTCGGGCAATTTCAAGTACCTGTGGAGCAGCATGAACCAACAGAGGAAGAAAGGATTGCTGCTGAAAAAGAGGCGGAACGACTTCGCAGAAAACGAGAATCCAATCGTAAGTATATGAAAAAGATTCGTGAGAAATCAAAAGAATTTGCGGAGCATGAGCGTATACCAGAAGAAAAAAGCTCTGATAGCAATGTGTGTTTTGAACAGAACGCCACAAGCAAATCAAATCGGCAAAAAGTGAAAGGAGAAAAAATAGCATGACAGAATTGAAACCACGAATCCATGATGAAAGCAATGGTCTGGACTATGTTCTTGTGGGCGATTACTATGTGCCGGACTTGAAGCTGCCGGAGGAACACCGCCCTATCGGTATGTGGGGCAGACTGCACAGGACATATTTGGAGCAGTACCGCCCTGCAAGGTTATCTGCCCTCTGTTTATCCGGCGAACTGCATACTTACCTTGCTGACCTGAACGAACAGGCAGCGGAAAGGTGCAGCCTTATCATTGAGCAGATGAAACAAGCCGAGGGTGTGACCGAAACCATGAAAGCAGACAATCAGATGTTGTGGGTACAGTCCATGAACTCTATCCGTAACCGAGCCGAAGAAATCATCAGACAGGAAATGATTTACTGCTGATTTTATCAAGTCCAAAACCAACAATTTTATATCGTCAACGAAGCGACAGGTATTTCCTTATGAAGTGTCTGTCGCTTTTCATTTATCAAACTTTAAGGAGGAAAACACAATGAAGATGAACCGGAATGAAATGGAAGCCCTTTATGCCTTTGGCTGTCCGAACCTGAAAGCAACTGTCGAGCGTTTGCGTATGGTGGCTGCCCTTGCACCCGATCCGGCGGCGAAGAAGCTGTTTTATATGCTTTCCGTCAAGCTGAGTGCTGAGGGTGTTGAAAGGTGGTATCGTTGCTTTTACCGCAGGCTGAGGGTGTTGAAAAACCGTAGGGAGGGCTGCTATGACGAGACTGACGAAGATTGAGAAAGAAACAATCGTTCTCTTTAATGAGGGCGAGGACAAGGCAAATATCTACACCCACAACGCCGGATTGAAAAAGAGGTTGGCTGCTTTTGCTAAGAAGTACCCTGACCTTTGCCGACTGGAAAAATCCAATGTTCAAGGCGGTGTTTCTTATGTGCTGGCAAAGTCCCGTCTGTCTATCCGCTTCCTGCCGCCTTACAGCGAGGAACGCAGACAGAAAGCCAGTGAATATGCGAAAAAGCATGGGCTGAACAGCCAGCAGGGATACTGTGATAATCAGGGCTGATATGCGGTTAAAATGTCAGGTGCAAACCTGATGTTTTGACCGTTGCCTATCGCCTGTGAGGAAAGTATCGGAGACTATAAATTTTACGGAAATGTGCGTTACAAGGTTTGAACAGGAACTCTGTACACAAAATTTTTTCTTCTATTCTTTAGGCTGATGAAGTATAATAGACAAAAGATAATTTTAGAAGTGAGCTTTTCGGGAGGCAGTATATATGGAAAAAAGTAAGGTAGAATTTGTATATAAAAATATTTCTTCATTAAACAAGATAAGTATAGTGAATAAAAAAATATTTCGTATTTTGCCATATATTTGTGTGCCATCACTTGCTATAGGGGGGATTGCGGTTTTCCTAAAAGAAATGTTGCCTATAAAAGGAGTGTTGCCTAATTATATTAGACTTGTTTGCTTAGTCATATTTTTCTTAACCTTTTTGATGTGGTTGGTGTCTTTCTTTTTTGAATACATTTTCCTGTTTTTATGGAAATGCCCTGTATGTAAAGGAAAATTTCCATGGTATAAGACTACTTTGGGATATTTAGGAGAAGAAGGAGGTAGTCTTGTAAATAAAGAAGTTAAAGATATTTGTGACCGCAAGAATAAGAAAATATCTTTAATTCAATATGAAAATAGCAATTTAATCATTCCCAAAAAGTGTCCGCATTGTGGTGAAGTTATATGGAAAAAATAATTTTTGTAGATTACCTG
>UMHD01035531.1_pt1 | contig 35737 bp, 30 predicted proteins | sample 1965461 | NCBI WGS metagenome assembly UMHD01 (sample SAMEA4836091, study PRJEB28245) | human gut metagenome | biome: gut microbiome; material: fecal sample | place: Denmark | collected 2008 | reverse complement strand
TATCACTTCACTTTCCATCCACAAATCATGGTACGAGCGTTTGCGCCCTATCACCTTGAAGAAAATATAACGCACGGCGGCTCCTATATAACGAAAGAAGTCCATGACAAAATTGAACACGTACAATATGCCGAAAAATATAAGGTATATGAATTTCATCGCTTACCTCCTTTCCGCACTTCAGGATATGCCCAAAGTAGCAATGAAAATAAAAACACGATGAAATAGAACACGACATACCTTTTGTTAAGTTCCCTTTCCCAGAATATGGTATCGTTCTTTGCGTCGTAGTAATACGCTAATTTTTCAACGTTCTCGGTCTTACGTTTGGAATAGGGTATAGGTATGCCTGTATAATATTCTTTGCCGTTATATGCTATTTTAACGGATGAACCAAGCTTTCTATAATTTACTTCCAATATAGAAAAATTTGTAATCGGAGTTTGGGATGCCACAATGCTTGCCCTATGTTGATACAGCCCAAAAACATATATTGCCAACCCTAACAGAGCAATGTTTATTGCCGAAACAATAGGAAGCCATTTGTTAAATCTCATCGTTTGCCTCCGTTCCTCCAATCTTATAATCAAATCTGTCAAACAAGACCCTCTTTCCGGCGTAATTACCCAAAATGTAGCTGAGAGTGACGCTAATCCATAAAGGAATACCGCAAGTGTATTCTACAGAATCAGTCATATTGATAATACATTGATTGTCCGTGGCAATTTTTAGCAAATCCGAAAAAGTAAATTTAGGAGGCAAATTCTTCTGAATTTTCTCAAAGTCTTGAATTGCTTCTTTATGAAGACCTTCCGGTATGGCATAAGAAACCAGTTCCCAACTCCTTTTTTCTTGGGGAGTTTTCAAGAATCTGACAAACGAGGCATATTCTTTGGGAATATCCTTGATGCTCCTTTTTAACACCTTCTCGTATTTCGCACACATCGGACTGCAATAGTCCGCCTCGGAAATCTTACATCTGTTCCGTTTTATTGGATGCCCGTCATAATCGCAGAACAGTCTGTATTGAACTATAGAACGGTTATAGTCGCCTATCTTCTTATTTTGAGGGATACGGTCATATTCCTCAAAATAAAAATCATATACTTTGTCAAGAATGGCCAAGCCCTCAATGGCACAAAACCATTCGCCTTCTTTTATCCGGCTATTTGATTCCATAACTTATCATTTAATGGCATTTCAAAGATAGCGAAAAGAAATAACCTAATCAATTATTAGACTATTCTTTCCCCGTTAGGTTTAAGCAAATTAACTCTTATTGTTGATGTCCTTTTCTGTTTTGAGGCGACATAACATTTTTTCGTATAGACATATTATAGTTGTAGCAAAACATTTTATGTTCATTTATAGATTAAAGTTTGTACCCTTATTGGCTCATATCTAATCTACTCAAGGCATTTACTTTCAAGAATATTCAATAATTCCCCCGACAACTGATATAGCTTAATTGAAATTCGCCCATTGACAGAGTATAAACCAGACTATTTCTGTAATATTTGGAATTACTATTGGTCGTTGCTTCATCTAAAAGTGTGACATTATAGTGACATTTTTAGAATTAACCTTATTTTCTCAATGTCTAAAATTCATATTTATATTGTTGAAATACAATAATATACAACAGAACATAATGTTATTGTTTGTCAGTAGCCTAATACCCCGCCCGACATTCGTCGTCGGATGGGTTGCCATACAATCTGCAAGCAGAGGCGGTGGGATTATCCGATATATGACAGATTATGGAATGGCAGTCAAATAGATAAACAACCTTTTCCTGTCGGAAGATTTCAGACCTCAGTTCACGAACAGGTTTCGACCGACAAAAGGGAGTAAAAAGAATTGTTACCCGTAATTGTTTCTCGCGGGTTAAGAACGGGTTTGCTTCTCCGTAATAATCCGTTCATTTCTCAGCGGTCGAATTACGACCTTTTCCTTGTTGATAATGCTACCGGCATTCGAGTGTAAGAATCCTGTTTTAGAGTACGATTTCGGTCATCAAAGTTCAACCGCATTTCTTTTCAGATGTTTGCATGAAAAGGTTTACTTTAGTTTTCTTGCCCTATATAGAGAGAAATACTAAACTAAACAGAATTATATATGCCCGCGCGGGAATAAACTGCACCAGCAAAAAAACATCGGGCAACCCTAAAATTCGGCAGCTGCTTTAGTCGAACAACCCGTTTACTAAATTGACCGCATCATCCTTTTTCTGATTGATGATTTTGGCGTACACCTGCGTCATCTTGACATCGGCATGGCCGAGCAGTTTCGAGGTGGTATAGAGGTCTGCACCCAATGTAAGCATCATCGTCGCGAACGTGTGGCGGGCAGTGTGAAATGAAAACCGCTTATCTATTCCAGCCGCTTTCGCCCAAGGTTTGAGAAGCGTGTTTATCATCGTTGGGCTCGGCAAATCGAATACATAATCTTCCGATGTCTTCTCACCACGTTCCGGCATCCATTTCAACGCTTCGGGAGAAAGAGGCAGATAAATCGGCTCTTTGGTCTTCTGCATGGATACAGACAAACGGTATTGTCCTCTATCGACGAAGACATCTTTCCACTTCAAACTGATGATATCGCTTATCCGCAGTCCGCAGAAGCAGGAGAACAAATAAGCCTGTTTTACGGCTTCGTTTTTCATCGGAGTACCAATCAATGCCCGAACCTCTTCTATGGTCATATACGACCGCTTACTCTCCGGCAGACGGATTTTATCCGAATTGTTGATTTTGGTAAAAGGATTGACTTTTATAATTTCCGCTCGCACGGCTGCGTTCAAGGCTCCGTTCAGAATGCGGTAATAGGTGTGTAGCGTAAAATTAGACACTTGTTTGCCCTTCGGTCGATATTCAGTCAATAGATAGTCGATATACTCTTGGCAGAACGCCTTGTCGATCTGATCCATCGTTACCCGTTCTCCGGCAAAATCTTTCAGGATGCGGATAGTAACTTGGATTTGGTTCCCATCTTTCTTTCCTCGCTTCGCCTGATTCTCTTTGTAGGTCTCCATCCAGTCCAGAAGAAAAACCTTTTCACGGGTTTCAATACCTGCTTCGCCGTTGGTAAGTTGAATGATCCGTTTCGATTTGATGGCATTGGCTGCGGCCATAGTCGTTTGATTCCGCACACGGGCATTGTTATCAGTTTCGGGGATAAGATACATCTTCAGATACTCATATGTCCGTTTACCGTCCCGATAGATATCCAAGTACAGACTTTTGTTTCCATTGGCCAACTCTTTCATCCGAAGACGAATCGGCTCTTTGACTTTTGCGGGCTTCTTTACTCGTGGCATAATTCCTCCTTGCTTTACTCGTTATTTCTGCCACAAAGATAGAAAGAATAATCCGAATTAAGGAACAAATAAGAAACAAAAATGTACCCAAAAAGAGCCAAGCAACAATAATCAAGTAAAACAAGAGAAGATACGGATACAGCGTAATTATTTATTATACAGTATATTTATTTTCATTTGGTTGGCTTTTATTTTCTATCCCAATCTATACTATGTAAATCTGGAAAATTTCAAGGCAGTCAAGAGTGTAAGGCGTAAACGCTCACGTCTGACGTGGGCTTTACTCTTTATTTGACTGCCACGGGTATTCCAGAACCTCGAAAAGCAAATAAAAGTTCTGTCCCACGTTTTTTATATGCTTCTGACTTTTCATCTGCCGAGGGGACACGGCACATACCTCAAAGCAAATGAAACGTATCGGTATTTTTCTTTGCTCATCGCTTCTGATGAGTTCCTGCGCATCCATTTTCTGCGGCTCGAAAGCCAAAGTGACCTTCGACAGCGATATTTCCAGAAAAGCTACCTTAACGATCGACGGCAGAAAGCACAAACACGTCACATTTCCCTATACGACGAAAATTCGGCGCGGTTTCGACGAAACGATTGTAAAGGCCGAGGCTCCAGGTTTTACGGCCGAACCGGTTATTGTCAACAAGAATTTCAATGCAGTGTCCGTACTCAATCTGCTCGACGTCCTCGCGTGGGGCATCGATGCTGCCACAGGTGCCATTACCAAGCCAGAATTCAAGTTTTATCAAATCGATTTTCAGCCGGACGGGAAAGAAAACGACTGATCCTCAAGGAAAATAACGACTATAATTCAACTGTATCGACTATGAAGCGAACTTTATTCATATACACGATTTTTCTTTTGGCTATTTCATGCCACAAAAACGATGACACAGACAATGCGAACGAACCGACGATATATTATGTGAAATACGAAGCATCCGGCAACGGCAGTTACTCATATGTAGACAAGACAATCGTTGCGACGGGGGATGGCGATCGAACATTTACAGGAACGGCCCGAAGCTGGTCCGAGACTTTCGGTCCCGTATCCAAAGGATTCCGCGCCGAAATTACAGCCAGCGGACGCGGGGGTATCCCTCGCGTCGCAATTTATGTTTGCAGAGGGAAAGAACCGTTCGCTCTCAAGCAGACAGGAAACGGCTCGGCCTCTTATACCATTGATTTCTGATACTCCGGTCGCCTGCATATGCTTTCCGAATTCGTCCGAACGACAAGGGGGCACATCACCGACCGGACCTATCCAACCGAGCGGCATTCAAATTCCCGCACCAGCCTTGCTCGGCAACCTCAGCGGCTTGATCGGAGCGCCCAATACATCGTATACCGGAGTAATACAGAGCTTCAGCTTCCGTCATGCATTGTCGGACGGTGCCCCGTACTGCCTCGCGCCGAATATAGCGCTGCCGATGCGGACCATCGTGCTGCCGCATTCGACGGCCAGAAGATAGTCGGCCGACATGCCCATCGACAGCGTGTCGAACCGTTCGTCGAAAAATTCGCCTTTCCACCGGACGAACAAGTCGCGAAGACGCGTAAATTCCGCACGCACGATCTCTTTCTCGTCCGTATTGGTCGCCACGCCCATCAGCCCGCGGAAGCGCACACCCTCCAACGAGCGGTACTCGCCGGAGCGCAAATAGCGCTCCAGCTCGCCCTCGTCCCAACCGTGCTTGCTCTCTTCGCGCGCGATACGAACCTCCAGCAGTACGTCGATCACCCTATCGTTGCGACGAGCCTCCCGGTCGATGAACCGAAGCAGGCGGGCCGACTCGGCCGAGTGGATCATCGAGACGAACGGGGCGACGAGCTTCACCTTGTTCGTTTGCAGGCCACCGATCAGATGCCACTCGATGTCGCCGGGCAGCTCGGCTTGCTTGGCCGCCAGCTCCTGCGGACGGTTTTCCCCGAAAACGCGCTGGCCGGCCTCGTAGGCCTCCATGATCGCGGACGGCGGATAGGTTTTGGAAACGGCCACGAGCGTGACGCCCGACGGCAAGGACGCTTTCAGCGACGCTATTTTATCGGCTACGGACATAACGAAACCCCTCGGCGGGTCATTTTTATGACTGGAAATTACTACATTTGTTTTTCGACAACCAAAATTAACGAAAAAGCGCGAAACATGAAAAGAAAACGAACGGCTATTTTCCTGCTGGCGGCGGCGCTGCTGCCTCTGCGGCAGGCCGAAGCCTGCACGAATATCCTCGTATCGAAAGGCGCGAGCCGCGACGGCTCGACGATGGTCACCTATACGGCCGACTCCCACCAGTTGTACGGATGCCTCTATTTCCGGCCGGCAGCGAAATACGCCCCGGGAACGATGATGCCCGTATACGAATGGGACACGGGTCGCTATTTGGGCGAAATCCCGCAGGCGGCCGAGACCTATTCGGTCATCGGCAACATGAACGAGCACCAACTCGTCATAGCCGAAAGCACGTTCGGCGGACGGCACGAGCTGGTCGACACGACCGGGCTGATCGACTACGGCACGCTGATCTACACGACGCTTCAGCGCGCCCGCACGGCCCGCGAGGCGATCGCCGTTATGAACGATTTGGTGACCAAGTACGGCTACTGCTCGGAAGGGGAGTCGTTCTCGATAGCCGACCCGAACGAAGTGTGGCACATGGAAATGGTCGGCAAGGGAGTCGAGATGAAGGACGGAGCTAACGTAAACCGGGGTGCCGTATGGGTCGCCGTGAAAGTGCCCGACGGATACATCTCGATGCACGCCAACCAGGCCCGCATCACGCAGTTTCCGCTCGACGATCCGCAGAACTGCCTCTATTCGCCCGATCTGATCGCGTTCGCCAAATCGAAAGGGCTGTACAAAGGGCCCGACAAAGGGTTCAGCTTCGCCGAGGCTTTCGCGCCGGCCGACTTCAGCGCGCTCAGGGCCTGCGAGGCCCGCGTCTGGAGCACGTTCAACCGCGTGACGCGGGGAGCGATGGAAAAATACCTCGACTACGCGATGGGGCATAATCGCTCGAACCGGATGCCGCTGTTCGTCAAGCCGGTCGAGAAGCTGTCGGCCAAGGAAGTGATGTGGCTGATGCGCGACCATTACGAGGATACGCCGCTGGATATGCGCAACGATATCGGAGCGGGCGGGCACAATTTGCCGTACCGCTGGCGCCCGATGACTTTCACCGTCGACGGGCAGGAGTACGTCAACGAACGTGCGATCGCCACGCAGCAGACGGGCTTCTGGTTCGTTTCCCAAAGCCGAAGCTGGCTGCCCGACGCGATCGGAGGATTGCTGTGGTTCGGAGTCGACGACTCGGGCACATCGTGCCTGACGCCGATCTATACCAGCTCGACGCGCGTGCCGGAATGCTTCCGCGAAGGCAACGGCCATTTGACCGAATACTCGACCACGTCGGCTTTCTGGCTTTTCAACCGCGTGACGAATTTCGCTTATTTGCGTTACGACCTCATAAGCGAGGACATCAAACGGGTGATCCATGAAACCGAGGATCGCAACATGGCCGAAATTCCGGCCGTCGATGCGGCGGCGGAAATGCTTTACAAGCAGAATCCCGAACTGGCGGTCGACTTCCTGACGGACTATTCGGTCCGCACGGCCCAGAAAATGTTCGACCGTTGGACGGAGCTGGACCGTTATCTGCTGGTCAAGTATATGGACGGTAACGTCAAGAAAGAGAAAGACGGACGGTTCGAGGACAACGGCAACGGACGACACATTCCGGCCATGCCCGATTTTCCGGGCTACAACGAAGCATGGCAGAGAGCGGTGGCCGTCGGAACGGGCGACCGGCTCAAGGTGGTCGAACCGAAATAAAGCCTCGTCGCTTCCCCATGGCAACACGAAAGCGGCAGCCCGGTCGGGCTGCCGCTTTCGCTTTTCACACCGCTATTCCGGACCGGGGCCATGCGGACCGTCTCGGAGACTTTTCCTGCGAAACTACTTGTAACCGAGCCATACACGACTCGACTTTCTATTTATCTTCCGATACAGATTCTTTCCGACGGACGTATACTTTCTCGCTGTATCCGATAAGTCGCCGTTCTGGAAAAAAGCGCAAAAGGAAACGAACCGAACCGCCGAGAGTAAAAAATTCCATCGATTTGACTAAATTTGCGACGGAATGAAAGACTGGACGCGCAAAATAATCGGACTGTCGCTCGTCGCGCTCTTTGCAGGGTATTACGGCGGAACGACGCTCTTTTACCATGCGCACGAGATCGACGGCGTCAAGATCGTCCATTCGCATCCGTATACCGGCGACGCCCAGCACCACGCGCATTCGGCAGCCTCGTGCCGGACTATCCAACTACTGTCCGGACTGACTTTCCTCACTTCGGCGCTCGCGCTTCTCCCGAGAGTTTTCCGGCAGCTTTCCGCCCGACAGCAAGAACATCTCGTCGCCGCAAGGCAACAATGGGAGAATCACCCCTTTTTCCTGCGCGGCCCTCCCCGGCCGGCTTTCCTTTCCTAACCGGTATCCGAACGAAGACTTCGCCCGGCTTTCAAGCGGCCGCTCGAATCCGAAGACCGTATGCGATCGCATACGGCCGATAGGACGTGTCGCTATCGTTACACAATACTCACGCAAACGAAAAAGAACATGAAATATACGTTACAGGTCATGCTCCTGCTGGCCTCTTGTCTGTCTTCGGAACACATGCGCGCGCACGGTCCCGAACACGGTACGAACCAACTTTCGGGACGGATCGTCGATGCCGAAACGAATCAAGGAATCGCCTATGCGGTCATCCAGATCGAAGGAACCACGCTGGGAACGGCGACCGACACAGCCGGATTCTATTCCTTCTCGCGTCTGCCCGAAAGCAGACCGATTACGGCCGTCGCCTCGGCCGTCGGTTACGACCGGCAAAAACAAACCGTCGCCATCATCGCCGGACAGCAGACCCGGCTCGACTTCAAGCTGCGCTCCACGGCGATCATGGAACAGATCGTCGTCACGGCAGACCGTCAGGCCACCAAGCGTACCGAAGCGCCTACCGTCGTCAACGTACTCTCGTCGAAACTGTTCGATCAAACCTCCTCGGGCAATATAGCCGACGCGCTCGGATACGTTTCCGGCCTACGCATGGAATATACCTGCTCGAATTGCGGAACTTCGCAGATCCGGATCAACGGGCTGGAAGGCCAGTATTCGCAGATTCTGCTCGACAGCCGCCCTGTATTCAGCTCGCTGGCAGCGGTCTACGGTCTCGAACAACTGCCGGCCGGCATGGTCGACCGGGTCGAGGTGATCCGCGGCGGCGGCTCGGCCCTGTACGGATCGAACGCAATCGCCGGCGTCGTGAACATCATCACCAAGGAACCGCACCGCAACTCGGTCTCGCTGGCCAACACGACGGGATTCACGGAGTCGGGCACGGCCGACGTCAATACCTCCCTCAACGCTTCCATGCTGTCGGACGACCGCCGGGCGGGAGCCTACCTGTTCGCATCGGTCCGCAACCGCGACAACTACGACCGCAACGACGACGGTTTCTCGGATATTCCGAAGGTCGCCTCGCAGATTGCCGGCTTCCGCGCCTATTACAAGACAGGAGCCTATTCCAAACTGACTTTCGAATACCACCATATCAACGATTTCCGCCGGGGAGGAGACCACCTCGAACGGCCGCCCCACGAATCGGATATCACCGAGCAGGCCCGCCACTCGATCAACGGAGGCGGCCTTCAATTCGACCTCTTCACGCCGAACCAACGCCACAAAATAGGAGTGTACGCCTCTTATCAGGACGTGCGGAGGGAAAGCTACTACGGAACGGACAAAAATCCGGACGCCTACGGCAAAACATCCGACAACACGCTTGTGGCGGGCGCGCAGTATACCTACCGGATGCACAAGTTCCTGTTCCTGCCGGCCCACCTGACATTCGGCATGGAATACAATCGCAACAACCTGCACGACCGGATGCTCGGTTACGACCGCGACATGCGGCAGATGAGCTGCACCTACGGAGGCTACGTGCAGAACGAGTGGGAGAGCGAACGGCTCAATTTCGTGATCGGCGCGCGCATCGACAAGAACAACCGGATCGGCAATCCGGTGTTCAGTCCCCGGGCTAACATCCGCTATACGCCCGTAAGGAACGTGATTCTCCGAGCGGGATACACGTCGGGATACCGGGCTCCGCAGGCCTACGACGAGGACCTGCACGTCAACGCCGTAGGCGGCAACGTATCGCTGATCGTTCTCGATCCCGACCTCAAGCCGGAGTACTCGAACAGCTTCACGCTGTCGGCCGATCTCTACCGCAACACGGGCAAGGTGCAGCTCAACCTGCTGGCCGAAGGATTCTACACGAGCCTCGACGACGTATTCTTTCTCGAAGAGCGGGCGCCCGACGCGGAAGGCAACCTGATCTTCATGCGGACGAACGCCCGAGGAGCGACGGTGCGGGGCATCAACTTCGAGGCGAAAGCGGCGCTCGATCCCGACAATTATATCCAGGCAGGATATACCTATCAGCGAAGCACATACAAGGAGGCGATGAGCTGGAGTACCGGCGCGTCGCAAGCCAAGGAAAAGCGGATGCTCCGCTCGCCCGACCATTACGGATACGTTTCGCTGAACGGATCGCCGGCGAAAAGCCTGAGCGCATCGGTCTACGGAACCTTCAGCGGCAGCATGCTCGTACCGCACTATTTCGAGAACCCGGACGACGACCGACTCAAGGAAACGCCGTGCTTCTTCGATCTCGGAATCAAGCTGTCGTACGACATCGCGCTGACGCGCCGCGTCACGATGCAGGTCAGCGGAGGGGTCAAGAACGTGCTCGACAGCTTCCAGAAAGACATCGACCGGGGCAAGACCAAGGATGCCGGCTACATATACGGCCCGGCTTTCCCTCGCACGTTCCATTTCGGAGTACGCTTCACGATGTAGGCGGGCCGCGCTGACGCGCAAGCATGCATCCGGGCCCGTGAAACGGGGTCCGGATGTTGTTTTTCCCGTCCGGCTTCCGTACTTTTACGAAAAAAACCAGACCAACAACGCATGAAAGCATTTCTTCTGTCGCTCGGCCTTCTCATGGCGGCGGGCACGCTTGCCGGCCAAAGCCGGATGCGCGACTACGGAATCGAGTACGGTATTTTCAGAACCGGACCGCTCAACGCGATCACGGACGTGAAGGGCGTCCGGGTCGGCCACACCACGCTGATCGAAGGCGACTCGGTACGCACGGGCGTCACGGCCGTCATTCCCCATCCCGGCAATATTTTCCGGCACAAGCTGCCGGCAGCCGTCTGCATCGGCAACGGTTACGGCAAAATGGCCGGTTACACGCAGATCAGGGAATTGGGAAACATCGAAACCCCGATCGTGCTGACCAACACGCTCGGCGTGGCGGCCGGTCTGGACGCGCTGATCGACTATACGCTCTCGAATCCCGAGAACGGCGACGTCAAGTCGGTCAACGGGGTGGTGGGAGAGACCAACGACGGAACGCTGAACGACATTCGCGGACGGCACGTCACCAAAGAACATGTGCTCGCGGCCCTGCGCAACGCCAAGGAAGGCCCCGTAGCGGAAGGCAACGTGGGAGCCGGCACCGGAACGATCTGCTTCGGCTTCAAGGGCGGTATCGGCACTTCGTCCCGGGTTCTGCCCGCACGGTACGGAGGCTACACGGTAGGCGTACTGACGCAGACCAACTACGGCGGCGTGCTCGAGATCGCGGGAATACCTGTCGGGCGATATCTGGAGAACTATCCGTACCGCGATGCCGTGCTGCAGGATACGGACGGATCGTGCATGATCGTGATCGTCACGGACGCGCCGCTGGATGCCCGAAATCTCGAACGGCTGGCCAAACGGGGCATGATGGGACTGTCTCGAACCGGGGGGATAGCCAGTAACGGCAGCGGCGACTACGTGATCGCCGTATCGACCGCTTCGGAAAACCTGATCGACGATCGGAACGCGTACTACACCCCCAAGCTTCTGCATAACGAAGCGGTATCTCCGCTATTCGAGGCGGCCATCGAGGCGACGGCCGAAGCGCTGTGGAACTCGCTGTTCGCCGCCGAAACGATGACCGGCTCCGGAATCACCGTCGAAGCCTTGCCCGTCGAACGGATTCTCCCCCTGTTCAACAAAAAGCGGTAGCGAGCGGCGGACGGATCCGGAAAGGATTTCATACGACGAAACCGGAAATATCGGGAACTCGAAAACCGATACGGCAAAGGGGCGAAATTCACTCGGAGCCGATTCCGTCGCTCCGCTCGTCCCGATTCCCAAAGATTCGTATTATATCGCACTGGAAAGGCGAGCGCTTGCCGATAGAAAGCCCCGTCCCGCAAGCCCACCGTTAACGGACAGACATATCCCGGAGCGGACTTGCTACGGTTTTCGGAACGACAGCCGGACCCGAACGACGAAATCCGAGGATACGAGGTCCTATCATGCCGCCGGGGAAAAGCGAGGCGAGAAGTTATTCATCCGGATCGGCAAAAATGCCATAAAACCGGACGACTGAACCGACAATCGAAAGCGGACAGTCCGTCCTTCTTCCGGGAAACTCGCGGTCGGAAGGGTCGGCGCACTGGGATACATACGGACACAAACCGCCGCCCCTTCACGAGGCGGCGGCCCATTGAGATACGGTTTGCGCCGGAGGCTACCCGATGCGTCGGGCCCCTTGAGAAATGTTGACCTCGATCACGCGCGGAGCATGCCCGAAACGATGCGCGAACCGGTCCGTAGCCTCGGCCAGATAGCCGTCGTAAGCCTCGGCGCGAACCAGATTGATCGTGCAGCCGCCGAAACCGCCGCCCATCATCCGCGCGCCCAGCACGCCGTCGGTCCGATGACCGATATCGGCCAAGAAATCGAGCTCGTCGCAGCTGACCTCGTACTGCCTACTCAGCCCCTCGTGCGATCCGTTCATTTTCTGTCCGAATGTGACGTAGTCGCCTTTCTCGAGCGCCGCGCAGGCATCGAGCAAACGCTGGTTCTCGTCGACGACATAGCGGCAGCGGCGGTAGACGACCTCGTCCATTTCGCCTTTATAGGTATCGAGCATGTCGGCCGTCACGTCGCGCAGCGATTCGACGCCTCCCACATGCCGGAGCACGACGGCCACACCGGCCTCGCACTGAGCGCGGCGGACATTGTACTCCGACGAGGCGAGCGTATGCTTGACTTGGGTGTCGAACAGCACGACGCGGCAGCCCTGCGGATCGAACGGTTCGAGCTTGTACTCGAGCGACCGGCAGTCGAGGCGAATCACATGGCCCGCCTCACCGAACAGCGACGCGAACTGGTCCATGATACCGCAGCGGACGCCGACGTAGTTATGCTCGGTCATCTGTCCGATCTTGGCCAGTTGTTCCCGGTCGAACCCGAGGCCGTATGTCTCGTTGAGCGCGAATCCGACGGCGCTCTCGAGCGCGGCCGAGGACGAGAGGCCGGCGCCGAGAGGCACGTCGCCGCCGAACGCCATGTCGAACGGCAGAATCAGCGCCCCGCGCTTCTCCATCTCCTGGCACACGCCGTACACGTAACAAGCCCACTGCTGCGAAGGTTTTTCGCCGTGCAGGTCCAGTTCGACCGTCTCGTCGTAATCGAGCGAGTACACCCGACAGACCGTACCGTCATTGGGTTTCAAGGCCACGTAGATCGCCTTGTCGATCGCCCCGGGCAGCACGAAGCCGAGATTGTAATCGGTATGCTCGCCGATCAGGTTGACCCGACCGGGCGAGGCGAACAGCGAGGCTCCGTCGCCGAACATCGCTTTGAATTTCTCCTGAATCTTGGTTTTCATAGGTCGTATGATTTAGTTCGTAGTGTCGACATAGATCCCGTCCGGATACTTCACATCCGTCAGAAACAGCCCGTGAGCCGGCGCCGAGCATCCGGACAGGGAACGGCTCCGTCCGTCGATTACGGCCCGCATGTCCTCCGGACTCATCTTGCCGCGCCCGACGTCGAGCAGGGTCCCCACGATAGCCCGCACCATATTGCGCAGAAAACGGTCGGCGGCGATCGTGAACACGAGCAGATCGCCCTCCCGATCCCACTGGGCCCGGTCGACGCGGCACACGTTCGTCTTGTTGTTGGAATGCAATTTGGCGAAGCTCGTAAAGTCGCCGCAGCCTACCAGCAACGCAGCCGCCTCGTTCATTCGCTCCGTATCGAGCGGCAAAGCGTAACGGAAAGCCGTATCGCGCCGGAACGGGTCTTTGCGCAGTGCGACGTAATACTTATACTCGCGCTGTACGGCGTCGAACCGGGCGTGCGCGTCGTCGCGGACCCTTCTCAGAGCGCTCACGGCGATGTCGTCGGGCAGCACGGCATTCAAATGGTAGCAGAACCGGGCCGGATCGTCCACCGCCCGTTCCGCATCGAAATGGGCCACATAGAACGAGGCATGCACGCCCGTATCGGTCCGGCCGGCCCCGACGACGACGGTCTCGTGTCGGAGTAGCGTGGAAAGCGCTTGCTGCACGGCCTGCTGCACGGACGGATCGCCGGGCTGCACCTGCCATCCGCAGTAGGCTTTGCCGGAATAGGAAAGTTCCAGAAAATAACGCACCTTATTATCGGTTTGAGAACAAAGATAGCATTTTCGCCGAGAGAATGAAACCCTGCCGTCCAAAACGGCGAATCCCGCCGCTGCCGAAAATCGCAGCGACGGGATCCGACTCGTCCCCGAATACGCAAAGGCTACTTTTTCAATTCTTCGAGCAGCCGGGGCATCATCGTCCAGATCGTGCCCTCGTCACGAGCCGTCCAGAAATTCCCATCGACGGCGGAAGGCTCGTCGACAGCCTGGCCCTGAACGATCGCGGCTTTGGCCAGCGGATGCACGGAAAGCTTACGGCCCGACGCTACGCCCGCCTTCTCGAACATCATACCGGCAGCGCAATGGCCGATCACGATCTTATCCCGACCGGCGAACTCCCTGATCACTTCCATCAGATCGAGATTGTACGGCTCGCCGGCATGCCGGGCGAACACGGGCACGGCATCGCCGCAGCTGAACACGAGCGCATCGTAATCGTCCGCATGTCCCTTCAGAGCTGCCACCGTATCGTCTGCCGTGAGCCGTATGCCGGAGTTGGTTCTGATCTCCCGACGGTCCGCCACGGCATATACCCGATACGGGATTCCGTTCTCGTAAAACGCTTCCAAATACTGGAAAAGGCCCATTCCGTTCACCGGATCGACGGCCAAGACAGCTACTTTCTTCGCCATAACCATAATTTTTTAAATGAAACGATAGTTCTTATTAGTAAGTCTGTTATATTTGTATATGGCAAATGTAGGCTTCCTCCGGTACAAATACAAGAACGCACCTCGGAATAAGCCGATTACACGGCTGTAACGATTACTGGTTGTCAAATCATTCGGAGATCGAAAAAAATGCAAAATTTTCACCGCGACGGAGTCTGTCCGGTCAGAGACGTGCTGTGCAGACTGGGCGACAAATGGACGACGCTCGTGCTGGTCACCCTGCATGCGAACGGTATCATGCGCTTCAGCGACATCCAGCGGACGATCGGCGATATCTCGCAGCGCATGCTGACGGTCACCCTCCGCTCTCTGGAAACGGACGGTATGCTCGAGCGAAAAGTTTATGCTCAGGTACCTCCCAAGGTAGAATACCGCCTGACCGAACGCGGCCGCAGCCTGATGCCGCACATCGAGGGACTGGTCGAATGGGCGCTGGCGAACAAAGACGGCATTCTGAATGACCGGAACCGTACATAGAACCCGTAACGGCATATGTAGCCTAATCGCCCCATGTCCAAACCTGTTCTTGCGCTTCCGTGCCGATCGCCGCGAGGCATCGGCCCGGAAACGAACAGAGGGAAAAGCTCCGGTTCCGGAGTACGCTGAGGGCCGCTATGATCCGCGCAATGGCAAACCGGCCATCCGCTCCACTCGACATAAGGTTCCATCGCGAAACGAAGCCGTCAGAAGATTTTCCCGCACAGGCGGCATGTTATCCGACCGGCACGGAGCGAATCTTTTAAAAATTAGTGTAAATTTGCTGCAACAAAACCGCCGATTATGAAAATTGCACTGATAGGATACGGCAAAATGGGGCGCGAGATCGAGCGGATTCTCGTCGAGCGCGGCCACAGCATAACCCTGATCGTCGATCGGGACAATACGGACGATCTGACGCCCGAGAACCTGCACGGAGTCGATGCGGCGATCGAGTTCACGACTCCCTCGACGGCGTTCGACAACCTGCGTATCTGCTTCGAGACGGGCGTACCGGTCGTATGCGGCACGACGGGCTGGACCGAGCGGCTCCACGAGGCGGAAGCTTTGTGCCGTCAGCACGGCGGAGCCTTTTTCTACGCATCGAACTACAGCATCGGGGTCAACGTCTTCTTCGAGGTAAACCGCAAGCTGGCCGAACTGATGAATCGTTTCGGAACCTACGACGTAACGGTCGAAGAAACGCACCACACGCAGAAAAAGGACGCTCCCAGCGGCACGGCCATTACGCTGGCCGGAGATATTCTCGACCGAATAGACCGCAAGACACACTGGACGAGCGGTACGACGACCGAGCCCGATGCGCTGGAAATCGCTTCCGTACGCCGCAGCGTCGTGCCGGGCATTCACACGGTTACCTACGAGTCGGAAGCGGACGTGCTGTCGATCACGCACTGCGCGAAAAATCGGTGCGGGTTCGCTACGGGCGCAGTGATGGCAGCCGAGTTCGTCGCCGGCAAAAAGGGAATATTCTCGATGAAGGACCTGCTGGGACTGGAATAAGAGCCGGCCGAGCCCATAAAAACGATACGAAAACCGACCGAAACGCCGTTTGTCGTCCGAACGGCCGCAGGGCCAATAAAAACACATAAGAATAGAGTGAGCAAACTGAAGAAAATATGGAGCAACCGCTGGGTCAAGTTCGGCGTCGTTTCGCTCCTTTACACGCTGTGGTTCGTCGTATGGACCGGCAACCCGTGGCTGCTGCCGGGCATAGCCGTCATCTACGACATCTACATATCGAAATACATGTATCGCCTGTTCTGGCGCAAACACAAAGAGCGCAAGCAAACCAACAGAACCTACCGCAAAGTGTCGGAATGGGTCGAAGCGATCGTGTTCGCTACGGTCGTGGCGACGCTGATCCGCATCTATGTGTTCGCTATGTTCGTCATTCCGACTCCGTCGATGGAAAAAAGCCTGCTCGTGGGCGACTATCTGCTCGTGAGCAAACTGGCATACGGTCCGGTGATGCCCAATACGCCGCTGTCGTTCCCGCTCGTACACAACACGCTGCCTCTGTCGCAAACGAAAAAGTCGTTCGTCGAATGGATCAAGTGGCCCTACCACCGGCTATCGGGGTGGGGGCGCGTCAAGCGCAACGATCCGGTCGTGTTCAATTTTCCGGCCGGCGACACGGTGGCGCTGATGGAGCCCTCGGCCAGCTACTACGACCTGCTGCGGCAGTTTCAGCAGGCCTACGGCGAGAAAACCGGACGCGACATGCTGTTGCAGCGGACCGAGGTCGTGTACCGTCCGGTCGACAAGCGCGACAACTACGTGAAGCGCTGCATCGCTCTGCCCGGCGACACGATCCGGATCGAGCACTCGGAAGTATGGGTCAACGGCGAGCCGCAGCGCGAGATACCCGGCAGGCAGTACAACTATTATGTGCGGACCGACGGCACGACGATCAATCCGGAACTGTTCGGCCAAATGGGAATTGCGCAGAGCGACATACTGTACGACGCGGGAACTTACTTTCTGCCGCTGACCGACGAGAACGTCGAGCGCCTGCGGAGCCTGCGCAACGTGCGGGAAATCGTCCGCTACGAGGCGACCGGAGCCGATCCCGATATCTTCCCGAACAGCGAGTCGTACCCGTGGAACGTCGATAATTTCGGCCCGCTGTGGGTTCCCCGAAAGGGAGCGACCGTCGCGCTGACCGAAGCGAACCTGCCCCTGTACCGCCGCATCATCGAGACGTACGAGGGCAACCGGCTGGAAGTATCCGACGGGCAGATACGGATCAACGGAGAGCCTGCCGACAGCTATACGTTCGCCATGGACTACTATTTCATGATGGGCGACAACCGGCATAACTCGCTCGACTCGCGCTACTGGGGATTCGTGCCCGAGGACCATATCGTCGGCAAGCCGTCGTTCGTATGGCTGTCGCTGGACAAGGAAAAGAGCTTTCCCGCGAACATCCGGTGGAACCGGATTTTCCGGGGCGTAAAATAAAGTCCATGGAAACTCCGTCCGACAGCTACCTGACGATCGAGGCTCCGGCCGAAGCGCTGTATAAGGACAAAGGCAGCCGGTTCCTCGCTTTCGCCTATCCGGTAGCGAACGAGGAGCAGATACGCGAGCGGGTGGACGCGCTGCGAAAGAAATACTTCGACGCTACGCACCATTGCTACGCGTGGCGCCTCGGTCCTTCGGGCGACAGTTTCCGGGCCGTGGACGACGGCGAGCCCTCCTCGACGGCCGGCCGGCCGATCCTCGGGCAGATGCTTTCGCGCAACGTGACCAACGCGCTGATCGTCGTCGTCCGATACTTCGGCGGAACGAAGCTGGGCGTACCGGGCCTGATCGCCGCCTATCGGGAATCGGCCGCCGCCGCGCTGGACGCCTCGTCGGTCGTCGAGCGGACGGTCGATGCAGTGCTGGAAATAGGCTTCGGCTATCTGGTGCTGAACGACGTGATGCGGATCGTCAAGGAAATGCAGCCGCAAGTGCTTGCGCAGCGGTTCGACAACGCCTGCACGATGACGCTGGCGATCCGGAGCTCCGCCGAGGAACTGCTCCGAGAAAGGCTCGCGGGCGTGGAAGGCTTGCGGATCGATCCGAAAGGCTATGTGTAACGGGAACCGACGCGTCGGAAACGCACGAGCGGGATTGCCGATACGCTCCCGACAGGGAAATATCCGCTTACGGACGGAAGCGCAGCCTCAGGGAAGAGGGGATTCTTTCGACAAAAGACTACTATAAAGACCTGCATATGGGAAAGAAAAATCTGATCTCGATCACCGATTTCTCGCAAGAGGAGATTCTGAAGATCATGGAGCTGGCCACGCGGTTCGAGGCCGATCCTCACCGCCAGGTGCTCGCCGGAAAAGTAATCGCCTCTCTTTTCTTCGAGCCTTCGACCCGCACGCGCCTCAGCTTCGAGAGCGCGATCAACCACCTCGGGGGGCGGGTCATCGGATTTTCCGAGACCGCCAACACGAGCGTATCGAAAGGCGAGACCTTCCATGACACGATCATGGTCATATCGAACTATTGCGACCTGATCGTCATGCGCCACTCGATCGAGGGAGCGGCCCGCTACGCGAGCGAGATATCGAAGGTTCCGGTAGTCAACGCCGGCGACGGGGCCAACCAGCACCCGAGCCAGACGTTGCTCGACCTCTATTCGATCCAGAAGACGCAGGGTACGCTCGACGGCCTCCATATCGCCATGGTCGGAGACCTGAAATACGGCCGGACCGTTCACTCGCTGCTGCAGGCGATGTCGTTTTTCAACCCGACGTTCACGTTCGTCGCGCCCGACGAGTTGAAGATGCCGGACGAGTACAAGCTGTTTCTCGACGAAAAAGGCATTCCGTACACCGAAACGCGCAACATGGAAGAAGCGATCGACTCGGCCGACATCGTCTACATGACGCGGGTTCAGCGCGAGCGGTTCTCCGACCCGATGGAATACGAGCGGGTCAAGAACGTCTACGTTCTGAGGAACAGCATGCTCGAACGCACCAAGCCCAATATGCGCATACTGCATCCGCTGCCGAGGGTGGGAGAGATCGACCCGGACGTCGACCGCAACCCCAAAGCCTACTATTTCCAACAGACCGAAAACGGCGTATACACCCGCATGGCCATCATCAGCTACCTGCTGGGCGTCGCCGAATAAACGGAACAAACCGCACAACACACGCCATACCATGACCGATCACACGGAAGGAAAACTGGAAGTCAGGGCCATCGAGAACGGCACGGTCATCGACCATATCCCGTCCGACTGCCTGTTCAAAATCATCAAGATTCTCGATCTGGAGCACGATACGCACCGGATCACGTTCGGCACGAACCTCGAGAGCAAGCGGATGGGCTCGAAAGCGATCATCAAGATCAACGACCGCTTCTGCAAGCAGGACGAGCTGAACCGCATCGCGATCGTCGCGCCTATGGCCAAGGTCAACATCATCGAGAATTTCAGGGTCACCGAAAAGCGCAACGTGACGATACCCGAGACGGTCCGGGGTTTCGTGCGCTGCGTCAACCCGAAATGCATCACGAACAACGAGCCGGTCGAGACTTCGTTCACCGTGATCCGGGAAGGAGAGCAGATCGCCCTTCGCTGCAAATATTGCGAAAAGATCACGCACCGGCAGCAGATCGAGATTCTGAAATAAGCCGCCCGGCCGTTTCTCCGGAAAATACCGCCCGCAGGAAATTCCGAGCTAACGTTCCTTTGCCGGGTTTCCGTTATCCGGTCCGGCGATACCAGCCGAAGCGATGCGCTGCCACCAGCCTGCCGGCAGTGCAATATCGGAAGAACGGACGGAACAAGAAAGAAGCCGCATTAAAGAGACCGCATTTTCGTAGGAGGGAACGAACGTTCTCCGACCGAAAATTTCGAGCGCCGGCTTCTCCGGGACGATCCCCGAAAAAACCGTCCCGCACATTAATGTGCGGGACGGTTACTGTGTCGCCGACCGGAATTCGGGCTAGACGATTATTATTTCGTTTTAACCGATCTCCTTTTCACGGTCCCGAAACCGTCAGAGACAATCGATTCCATGCCGTCAGCCGATCTCTTCGGCCATTTCGGCATACCGGCTCCACTGAATATCCTCGAGGGGCGTCGCCGAATCGATCTCTGCGCTACGTTTCTTGCCGAGTTGCTTGTCAGCCTTCTCGACAGACGCCAGCGTGCGATCGGTTCCGGTCGGCTCCGTATCGAGTAGCCCGTTCGTCCGGTCGACCTGCCGCTTCGGGTCATCGACATACTGCCATGTCTCATTGAAGCCGACGCTCTTGCCCTCGTTCCACGGCCCGCGGCTATCCTCGCCCTCGGACATATTGTAATAGAGGTTGCTGTAACGCGGATCGCTCTGGAGCACGCCGGGAGGAAAATTCGGCCGGATCGTGTCGAGCGCCGCCTCGAACTGCTGGAAATGGGCTACCTCGCGGGTCATCAGAAAGTTCAGCGTCTCGAGCACATACGGATCCTCGGTAAACTGCATCAGGTATTCGTAAACGATCTTGGCGCGCGACTCGGCAGCGATGTCCGAACGCAGATCGACCGTCAGATCGCCGTTCGCATTGACGTACGAGCCCTGCCAGGGTACGCCGTTGCTGTCGGTGAGGCGCGGACCGCCTCCGGTCAGCACGCCGAACTGCGGATTCAGCGTCGCCTCATGGATAAATTCCTCCCGATTACCCTTGCTGCCGAACATCCGGGCAAAATCGGCCCTGTCGGCCGCGTCCTTCAACTCGCCGTTGATTCCCGACAACAGCATCTGAATCGTAGCCCCGACGATCTCCAGATGTCCCAGTTCCTCGGTCGCGATATCCATCAGCATATCGTACTTGTCGGGATAGGGATTCCGGCACGCGAAGGCCTGAACGAAATATTGCATGGAGGCTTTCAACTCTCCGTTACCTCCGCCGAACTGCTCGAGCAACAGGCGGGCAAAGCGCGGATCGGGCTTCGAAACGCGCGCATTGAACTGAAGTTCTTTGACATGATGAAACATAAGCTGTACTTTTAAAGGTTTTTATTATATTGATTATCAACCTGAACAAACCGTATAAAAAATCCTGCTTCGCCAGACCGACACCATCCGATACGTATCCGGCATACAGACGCCTATCTTCCGCATAATCAACGTTTCGATTCTGCTTTCAACGGCCGGACAATGCATCGATCGGAATTTCCCGATACTCCGCAAATCGCAAATCGTCTGCCAAACCGATAAATCGCATGATCGAATAGAGCCGTACAGAAACGCAACGCTAACGGAATGAGAAACAGCCTGCTGCCTTCGACCCGGAAAAACAGCCCGAAATCCGCATGCCGTCCGGAACGAATCGGAGCCGGAATAAGCACTCCGGTTATAGTCAAGTCCTCGGAACCGACGCACCGGACTCTTTCAAAAATGAAAACGGCCCGAATACATGCGGCCAACCCGTGCCCGAACAGCACGAACACGAATCCGAACAGCCTACGCCGATTGACAGGCCATCCATATTCCCGTCTTTTTGCACTCCGGACAGGCGGGGCGAGCAGCCGGACGCCGGAACGGTTTCATGTCCGGAACCGGAAGTTCGGCCAAGGGAGCGACGACCGGTCCGTTTACGGACGCCTCCGTAGTCGGCGCGGTCGGACCGGTCGTTTGTCGAAACGCTCCGTGCGCGGATAATAGTTTTGAGAGAAATTCGTTATCTTTAGCGGTCTATTTGGAATTGAGGCATGAACGACTCGAAAGAACGGAAATACATCCACGTCAAAGGCGCCCGGGTACATAATCTCAAGAACATAGAGATCAAGATACCCCATAACCAACTGGTCGTCGTAACCGGACTGTCGGGCTCGGGCAAGTCGACGCTCGCGTTCGACACCATCTTCGCCGAGGGCCAGCGACGCTACGTCGAAAGCCTGTCGGCCTACGCCCGCCAGTTTCTGGGCAAGATCAACAAGCCCGACGTCGACCTGATTACCGGAATCGCTCCGGCCATCGCGATCGAGCAGAAGGTCAACACGCGGAATCCGCGCTCGACCGTCGGCACGTCGACCGAAATCTACGACTACCTGAAACTGCTCTTCGCGCGCATCGGACGCACCTATTCGCCCGTATCGGGCCGGGAGGTCCGCCGCTACACGGTGGCCGACGTCGTGAACCGGATCGCCTCGCTGCCCGAACGGACACGCATACTGGTAACGGCTCCGCTGAAGCTGGCCGAAGGGCAGGGGCTGATCGAGAAGCTGACACTGCTCGTCGGCGAGGGAATGCAGCGTATCCATACCCGAGGCGAAACGCTTTTCATCGAGGAAATGATCCCCCGCGCGGACGACTACGCCGGACGAGACGATCTGGCCATCGTCGTCGACCGGGCCCGGACTACGTCCGACGAGGAAACGCTGAGCCGGTTGGGAGACTCGGTCGAGAACGCGTTTCGGCACGGAGACGGCATCTGCGAGATCGTCGTCCTGCAAGAGGGGGCAGATCACGTCGAGCGTTTCTCGTCGCGTTTCGAGCTGGACGGCATCGCGTTCGAGCAGCCGACCGAGCATATGTTCAGTTTCAACAATCCGGTGGGAGCCTGCCCCCGGTGCGAAGGTTACGGCAAAGTGATCGGCATCGACGAGGACCTGGTCGTGCCCGACAAGACCAAAAGTATCTATCAGGACGCTATCGCCTGCTGGCGGGGCGAAACGATGAAATGGTGGAAGGAGCAGCTGATTCTGAACGCCCCGAAATTCGACTTCCCCGTCCACCGGCCGTTCTACGAGCTCACGCGCCAGCAGCGGCATCTGCTGTGGAAAGGGAACGAGCATTTTCACGGACTGGACGAGTTCTTCAAATACCTCGAAAGCGAACGCTACAAGATACAGTACCGCGTCATGCTGTCGCGCTACACCGGAAAAACCGTCTGCCCCGACTGCGAGGGAACACGACTCCGCAAGGAAGCGCTGTACGTGCGGGTAGGGGGCAAGAACATCGCCGAACTGGTTACCATGCCGGTCGAAGAGCTCGCATCCTTTTTCGACGGATTGCAGCTCGACGAACGGGACGGCGAGACGGCCCGGCGCGTGCTGACCGAAATCCGCAACCGGCTGCAGTACCTCAACGAGGTGGGTCTCGGTTACCTGACGCTCGACCGGCTCTCCTCGACGCTGTCCGGAGGCGAGAGCCAGCGGATCAATCTGGCCACGTCGCTGGGCAGCAGCCTGGTCGGATCGCTCTACATTCTCGACGAGCCGAGCATCGGACTGCATCCGAGGGACACGGCACGGCTGATCGGCGTGCTGAAAAAGCTGCGCGATCTGGGCAACACGGTGATCGTCGTCGAGCATGAAGAGGAGATCATCCGGGCAGCCGACACGATCGTCGACATCGGGCCGCTGGCCGGCTATCAGGGCGGCGAGGTGATGTTCTGCGGCGGCATCGACGAGTTGCTGAAAAGCGAACGCAGCCTGACTGCCCGCTACCTGACCGGCCGCGAGCGGATCGACCCGCCTCGGCGCGTCCGGCCGTGGAACCGATACATTGAAGTCGTCGGCGCCAGAGAGAACAACCTGAAGGGAATCGACGTCAAATTTCCGCTCGGCGTAATGACCTGCGTAACGGGAGTCAGCGGCAGCGGCAAGTCATCGCTCGTGCGCGACATCCTCTACCCGGCCGTCCGCCGTGTCCTGTACGACACGGGAAGCAAGCCTGGCAGCTTCGAGCGGCTCGGCGGCGATCTGCACCAGATCAAGTCGATCGAGATCGTCGATCAGAACCCGATCGGCAAGTCGTCTCGCTCGAATCCGGTCACCTACATCAAGGCATACGACGATATCCGCAAGCTGTTTGCCGACCAGCCGTACGCCCGTCACAATAACCTGACCGCATCGCATTTCTCGTTCAACATAGCCGGCGGCCGCTGCGAAGAGTGTCAGGGCGAAGGAGTCATCAAGGTCGGCATGCAGTTCATGGCCGACGTCGAACTCACGTGCGAGAGCTGCGGAGGCAAACGCTTCAAGGATGAAATTCTGGAAGTGCGCTACCACGGTTACTCGATCTACGACATACTGGAGCTGACCGTCGACGCGGCGATCGAGCTGTTCGCCGCGCATCAGAACGAAGATCCGGTCAACCGCCGGATCATCGAGAAGCTCAGAACGCTGCAGGACGTGGGACTGGGCTACATCAAGCTCGGGCAGTCGTCGTCCACGCTGTCGGGAGGCGAAAGCCAGCGGGTCAAGCTCGCATCGTTCCTGACGAAGGAAAACGCGCCGGACCCGATTCTGTTCCTGTTCGACGAGCCGACGACCGGACTCCACTTCCACGACATCCGCAAGCTGCTCGATTCGTTCGACGCGCTGCTTGCCAAGGGGCATACCGTCGTGATCGTCGAGCACAACATGGATGTCATCAAATGCGCCGACTGGGTGATCGACCTCGGCCCGGAAGCGGGCGAAAGGGGAGGGCGGCTCGTTTTCGAGGGAACGCCCGACGAACTGGCCCGCTGCCCGCAGAGTTATACGGGAAAATACCTATCTTTGACCCGCAAAACCGGCCGGTAACGACCTCCGCTCAAACCCGTTCCGATGGAATTTACCCGATATACGCTCCGCAACGGCATTCGCTGCATTCACAAGCAGGTCCGCTCGGCGGCAGTCCATTGCGCGCTGACGGTCGGCACCGGAAGCCGCGACGAACAGCCTGCCGAACACGGCATGGCTCATTTGCTCGAACACGCTTTCTTCAAGGGGACCGAGCGACGGCGCGCGTATCATATCAACTGCCGCCTCGAAAACCTCGGAGGCGAGCTGAACGCCTACACGACCAAGGAGGAAACCGTGATCCATACGACGACGCTGCGGGCCGATCTGTCCAAAGCGGCCGAGCTGATCGCGGACATCGTCTTCCACTCCACATTCCCGGCCAAGGAGCTGGAAAAGGAGAAGGACATCATCGTCGATGAGATCAACTCCTACAAGGACTCGCCCTCGGAACGCATTTTCGACGATTTCGAGGACCTCGTGTTCAAGGGCTCGCCCTTGGGACACAACATACTGGGCAGCAAAGCCTCGCTGATGAAATACACGCGCGACGACTTGAAGCGCTTCGTGGCGAGAACATACAACACGGACCAGATGGTCTTCTCGGTGATCGGAAACGTATCGCCCAAGCGCTTCCGCGAAATATGCGACCGCTATTTCGCCTCGCAAACGGCTTCGGCGCGAACGTTCTCGCGCGAGCGGACCGCTCCGTACGAGCCTTTCTCGAAAACGCTGCACCGCAACTGTCACCAAGCCCACTGCCTGCTCGGCGGCCGGGCTTACAGTCTCCGGGACGACCGGCGCGTCGCGCTGTCGCTGTTGAGCAACCTGCTCGGGGGACCGTCGGCCAATTCGTTGCTGAATATGGCCGTCCGCGAGCGCAACGGGCTGTCGTACAGCATCGAGTCGAGTTTCACGCCGTTGAGCGACACCGGCATAGCGACGATCTATTTCGGCACGGACAAGGACCGGACGGACGAATGCCTCTCGATCGTTCGGCACGAACTGGAGCGCATATGCCGGGGCGAACTGAAAGAGCGGCAACTCGGCATAGCGAAAAAGCAATACATCGGTCAGATCACCCTGGCCATGGAAAGCAACGAGAGCTACATGCTCAGTGCGGCCCGCAGTTGCCTGATCTACGACAGCGTGGACGGTCTGGACGAACTGCATGCCAAAATCCGCTCGATCACCGCTACACAGATCGCCGAGGTGGCCGAGGAGATATTCTCCGAGCGGAATCTGTCGATGCTGCTGTACAAATGACGATGAACGATCTGGAACGATATATCGAAGCGCATATCGCGCCCGAGGACGAGCTTCTGAGGGAACTCGACCGCGAGACGCACCTGAGCGTCGTACAGCCGCGCATGCTCTCGGGACACATGCAGGGCCGGCTGCTCGAAATGCTCGTGCGGATGCTCGCGCCCAAACGCATACTCGAAATCGGCACGTTCACCGGCTACTCGGCCATTTGCATGGCCCGGGGCCTGCCTGTCGGCGGCGAGCTGCATACGATCGAAGTGGACGACGAGCTGGAAGCGATCGCCGCGCGGTATTTCGCCCGCAGCGGCCTCGGCGACCGGATTTTCGCACATATCGGCTCGGCGCTCGATCTGGCTCCGGCGCTCGGCCTATTCGACCTGATCTTTATCGACGGAGACAAGCGCGAATATCCGGACTACTACCGGATGGCCATGCGGACGCTCGTCCGCAGCGGAAGCTATCTGCTGGCCGACAATATCCTGTGGTACGGCAAGGTAACGGAACCCGCCGCGCACAACGACCGCCACACGAAAGCGATTCAGGAATTCAACGACCTGGTTGCGGCGGACGACCGGGTCGAAAACGTCATCCTGCCGATCCGCGACGGGCTGAACCTGATCCGGGTTAAGTAAAAAGACGGGCATTGCCTTACCGCATGTCCTTGATCCCCGGTTCGCTCCGGTTTATCGGGACGCCAACCACGACGACGCGCCCTCGAACGAGCTCATTTGCGGAATCCAAGAACAAAGCGTTAAAAAGGGAACCCGTCCATGCAGAGAAAACCGCTTTCCGGCCTCGTATCGCTCCGAATCGATCGTCGCGCTTCTCAGACAATCGGGGGGAAAGAGCCGGGGAGACGACCGTCCGATCCGAAATCAGGCTCCGTTCTATTCGGTCGCATTTGCTTTCGGTTCCGCGAACATGATCTCATACGCTCTTTGATCAGGTTTCGTCATAGCTCCCGTAGCGGCATCGATTCCCCATCCGAGCAAATCGAACAGATTGATGACGGAAACGGCGTTGAACGTTTTGAAGATCGTAAAGCGCACAGGATCGTATCCCTCCGATTCGACTTTGACTTCCGTATCCGTAAATTCCCGCTTTACTCTCGTTTCATAGGGGAAAGCGTTCACTTGGTGTTTTTTGCCGTCGATAGTCAATGCCGCCGATTCAACGGGAACGTTCGTATCGAACGTGACCTTGGCCCGAGAACCGCAAAAAACCGTGGCGCACGACGAGAACATGACAACGGCCGCTACATTCAAAGAAAAACATCGTCTCGGACGCCGATTTTCTCAGTAGCGAAGATACCCTCAATACTCCTCAAACTTGGGACGCATCACTTCGGCGTACAGCACGGCCATCTTCGGATCGAATCCGTCCGCGAAAATTCCGCGCGTCGGCGCCGGCTTTTCCGACTCCTCGGAACCGCCCGCACCGGAAAGAACCGGAGCGGCCACGGGAGCGGCCGTCCGGTCGGCAAGCGACTGCTCGTCATAGGAAAAAGGAACGTCCGTGCGATTTCCGTCCAGCTCGTCGATCGTCTGTTCGTCGTAAGAATAATAGGCGGGAGCCGCCGCTTCGGTCGCCGGCTCCGCCGAAACCTCGGCGGCATATTCTCCGCGATCGCCGCCGGACGTAGCTTCGCCTCCCTTCGGGGAAGCGTCGCTCCGGCCCGATTGTATCTCCCGGATCAGATCGTCCCAAGGCGAGGAGGGCAGGGTAGTCTTCTCCTCGGGCAAAGCCGCCCCCCGGTCTTTCTTTTTCTTTGAGAGAAGGGCCGCGACAACAACGATTATCAGTGTGATCAGAGTTTCCATAGTGCGCTATTCTTGATTGTTCTCCACACGGTTGACTTTTTCGATCCCACGGATCTTGCCCACTTTTTCCATGATGACTTTCAGGTCCTGAATGTTCTTGACATACAAACTGACACGGCCCTCGAAAATCCCGTCATGGCTCTGAATATGCAACTCGCGGATATTGGTGTTCAGTTCGCCGGTCACGACCTGCGAAAGCTCCATCAGGATACCGATCCGGTCGATGCCGCGCAACTCCAGCACCGACAGGTACGACATCGCCTTGTGACTCGACCATTTGACCGGAGTCAGGTTGTTGCCGTGCTGCGCCGCCAGCTTGATCAGTTCGTTGCAGCTCTTCTTATGAACGTCGATCTTGTGCGTATCCGGATTATCGTAGCCGACTACCTCGTCGCCCGGTATCGGATTGCAGCACGGAGCGATTACGAACTGCGGGGCCTCGGGGTCGTCCCCATCGGGCAAAGCGGTCGCTTTCCGATTCTTTTTCTTGTCGTCCCCGCCCAGAAACTTGAAGGGATTCGGTATCTGCAACGACCAAAATTTCAGTATTTTGCTGGCCGAATTTTCGCGGAGCACCTTGCCCAGATTGTCCAAGCGGACGATTCCCGCACCGAGCTTGCTGTAAAACTCGTCCTTGTTCGCGCATTCGTAGGCCGGCAGCACCTTGCGGAACACGCGGGCGCTCGGCGTCACCCCGAAATCCTTCAGGCGCGCCTCGAACAGCACGATTCCGTTGGCGATGTTGTTCAGCTTGTCTTTCTTCAGGCGGTTCATGATCGCCTGCTTGGCCTTCGTCGTAATGACGTGCTCGAGCCACTCGGGCTTGGGCGAAACGTTTTTCGAAGTGATGATCTCGATCTGGTCGCCGCTGCTGATCGGCGCGAAAATGGACTCGATCTTATGGTTGATCTTGGCCCCCATGGCGCTGTGACCGATCTTCGAGTGAATGTCGTAGGCGAAATCGAGCGCCGTAGCCCCCTGAGGCAACGTGCGCGAGTCGCCCTTGGGCGTGAACACGACGATCTCGGACGTGTAGAGACTAAGCTTGAAATTGTCCAAAAACTCGACGGCGTCCTCCGTCGGACTGTTCAGCGCCTCGCGGACCTGCTTCATCCAGCGGTCGAACTCTCCTTCCTCCTTCGACAGCGTGTCGGACTTGTACTTCCAGTGCGCGGCGAATCCCCGCTCGGCGATCTCCTCCATGCGCTGCGAGCGGATCTGCACCTCGGCCCAAATACCGTCGGGCCCCATGACCGTCGAGTGGAGCGCCTCGTACCCGTTCGCCTTCGGAATGTTGACCCAGTCGCGGATACGGTCGGGCTTCGGCTTGTAGATGTCCGTCACGAGCGAATAGATGTGCCAGCACTGCGATTTCTCGGGAATCAGCGGAGAGGGCTTGAACACGATACGGATCGCAAATATATCGTAGATCTCCTCGAACGGAATGTGCTTGCGCTGCATCTTCGACCAGATCGAGTAGATCGACTTGACGCGGCCCGATATCTCGAAATCGATGTCGTTCGCCCGAAGCTTCTCGATGATCGGGGCGTTGAACTTCTCGATGAAACGCGACCGCTTGGCTTCCGTTTCCCGTATCTTGTTCTCGATCTGACGGTAATCTTCCGGAAAGCGGTACTTCAGCGTCAGATCCTCCAACTCGCTCTTGATCGCGAACAGACCGAGACGATAGGCCAGCGGTGCGAACAGATAGATCGTCTCGCTGGTGATCTTCATCTGTTTGTGAGGCGGCATCGAGCCGAGCGTTCGCATGTTGTGCAGCCGGTCGGCGATCTTGATCAGAATCACGCGTACGTCGTCGGAGAGCGTAAGCAGCACCTTGCGGAAATTCTCGGCCTGTTCCGACGCGCTGGTCTTGAAAACCCCCGACATCTTGGTCAGTCCGTCGACCATCAACGCGATCTTCGGGCCGAAACGGCTCTCGATATCCTCTACCGTATAGTCGGTATCCTCGACTACGTCGTGCAGCAGCGCGGCGACGACCGACTTGACTCCGAGCCCGATCTCGTCCACGACGATCCGAGCGACGGCCAGCGGATGCAGGATATAAGGCTCCCCCGAGCGACGGCGCACGCCCTCGTGGGCTTCCTTCGCCAGAAAAAAAGCCCGCTTGATCAAATCCGCGTCGTAGTCGTTCTTGCATATCTTCGAGCAGGAAGACATCAGCTTGTCGAACTGCTCGCCTATGATACGCTCGTCTTCGTCAGAATATCCCATTCACGCCCTTTTATATCAACAATCGCCCGTTCCGGACCTCGCCCGGCCGATCAGTCGGCAGCCGCGAGCCCCGCGCGTACCTTGGCTTCGATTTCGTCCCGAAGCGCCTCGTCGCTCTTGAGCAGTTCCTTCACCGAATCGCGCCCCTGACCGATCTTGCGCTCGCCGTAGGAAAACCACGAGCCGCTTTTCTTGAGAATACCCAAATCGACGCCCAGATCGATGATCTCGCCGATCTTGGAAATGCCTTCTCCGTACATGATGTCGAACTCGGCCCGGCGGAACGGAGACGCGAGCTTGTTCTTGACGATCTTGACCTTCGCGCGGGCTCCGAGCTGCTCCTCGCCGTCCTTGATGACCGACGCCTTGCGGATATCGATCCGGACGCTGGCATAGAACTTCAGCGCGTTTCCGCCCGTCGTCGTCTCGGGATTGCCGTACACGACTCCGATCTTGTCGCGCAGCTGGTTAATAAAGATGCAGACCGTGCGGGTCTTGCTGATACTGGCGGTCAGCTTGCGCAGCGCCTGAGACATCAGCCGGGCCTGAAGCCCCATTTTCGACTCGCCCATCTCGCCCTCGATCTCGGCCTTAGGCGTCAGTGCGGCGACGGAGTCGATCACGACGATATCGATCGCGCTCGAACGGATCAAATGGTCGGCGATCTCGAGCGCCTGCTCGCCGTTGTCGGGCTGCGAAATGAGCAACTCATCGATATCTACGCCCAACTTTTGGGCATACGCGCTGTCGAACGCATGCTCGGCATCGATAAAGGCAGCGATGCCGCCCGCTTTCTGCGCCTCGGCGATCGCATGAATCGCGAGCGTCGTCTTGCCCGAAGACTCGGGACCGAATATCTCGATCACCCGGCCCTTGGGGTAGCCTCCGATGCCGAGCGCCTGATCGATCGTAATCGATCCCGACGGAATAACCGGGACCTCGTCGACCTTCTTGCTGCTCATCTTCATGATCGCACCCTTGCCGAAGTCCTTTTCGATCTTGTCCATTACGGCGCTCAGCACTTTGAGCTTCTCCGGATTAATCTGTGCTTTTTCTGTCATAGCTATAGCGTTCTTTATTTATTCAGTTGTGTGTCAGTATTCCGATCGAAGGAGCGTCCTCCCGCTTCCGCAAACGCCTTCCTCCGCTCCTCCTTCCCGTTTTCAGCCGAACGTAGCCGGCAAGCGCCTTTCTCGGGTTCGGGACAAGCGCGCCGGTCCCGAACATTCTCATTTATAAGCCTCGACGATCTGCTCGAAATGGTCCTTGGTCCGAACCTTATCGAGCACCCTCTCGATCATGCCCTTCTCGTCGATGACGAACGTCGTGCGCAAAATACCCATGAACGTACGCCCCATGAACTTCTTTTCGCCCCAAACGCCGTAGGCTTTCGCAACGACCTTGTCGGGATCGGAAAGCAGCGTGAAGTTCAGCCCCTGCTTTTCGATAAATCCCCGATGCGATTTCTCGCTGTCGGGACTTACGCCCACGACTTCGAAGCCCATCTCGCGCAACTCGTCGCGGCCGTCGCGCAGACTGCATGCCTCGGCCGTACAGCCCGGCGTATTGTCTTTCGGATAAAAATAAAGAATCAGCTTACGGCCGGCGTAATCGGCCAGCGTCCTTTTGTTTCCGTCCTGATCCGTCGCCTCGAACGCAGGCGCCGGACTCCCCGCTTTGAGCTTTTCCATAAATCGTCGCTTGGTTACATGGTTGCCGCCGGAAAAAGGATTCCGGCGGACAAGAGGTAAATATACGCTTTTTACCAAAACTTAAAAAGTTTTCCCGGTCAAATATAACGCCAGAAAAACTTTTCCGTTTTCGTGAAATTCCACCGCCTCCCCGCAGGAAAGAACATGCACGCATACCGCGCTACCGAGCGAGCACTTTCTTCTCGATCTCCTCGACCTGATAGCGGAAAAGCTTGTCGGTCTCCATCAGATTGGAAATGGCCTTGCAGGCATGAAGCACCGTCGCGTGATTCTTGCCTCCGATCGCCGCTCCGATCGCCGTCAGAGGAGCCTTGGTGTGTTGCTTGCTCAGATACATCGCAATCTGGCGCGCCTGCGCGATTTCGCGCGTCCGCTTCGGCGAGTTGAACGTCTCCGCATCGAGTCCCATATGCTCGCAGACCACCTTCTTAATATGATCGATCGTAATCTCGCGCCGGTTGAACTGCACATACACCTTCAGAATCTCCTTGGCCAACGTGATCGTAATCTTCTTGCCGAGAAACGAGGCGTTCGCCACCAGCGACGACAGCGCGCCTTCGATTTCCCGCACATTGGCATTGATATTCTCCGCCAAGAACTCGATTACCTCCTGAGGCACCTCGGCCCCCAGCTTCCGGGCCTTGCCCTGTACGATCTTGACCTTCGTCTCGAAATCCGGCAACAGCAACTGCGTCGAAAGCCCCCACTTGAAGCGAGTGATCAGCCGCTGCTCGATGTCTTTCAGTTCGACGGGCGGCTTGTCGGAGGTCATTACGAGCTGCTTGTTCGACAGGTGCAGATGATTGAATATGTTGAAAAAGGCGTTTTGCGTCTTGTCCTTACCGGCCAACTCCTGTATATCGTCGATAATCAGCACGTCGAGCATCTGATAGAAATGGATGAAATCGTTCAGCTCGCCCTTGATCGCCGCATTCTGAAACTGCGCCTGAAACTTGTTCATCGACACGTACAGCACCTGCAGCTGCGGCTTACGCTGCTTGACCTCCATGCCGATAGCCTGCGCGATATGCGTTTTCCCTAGGCCCGAATCGCCGTATATATATAAGGGATTGAAAGGCGTCCGCCCCGGATCGACGGCCACGGCCAGCCCGGCCGAACGGCAAAGACGGTTGCACGCGCCTTCGACAAAGGTATCGAACGTATAATTGGGATTGAGCTGAGGATCGATCACCAAACGCCGTATGCCCGGAATGACAAACGGATTTTTTATATTTGTCGTATCGGACTGCGCGACGAACTTGTTGATCGCCGTCATATCGGCATCGCCCACGACCGTGACGGCGGCCGGCTCCGTCTTGGGCACGGCGTATCGCAACTTGGTCTTGAGCCCGAAAAGCTGATGAATAATGGGTTTGAGCAGCGGGATGAAGTGCTTTTCGATATGATATACGTAACTCTCGTTGGGCACTTTGAGCTTCAGCGTCACTCCGTCGAAATCGAGCGGAACGATCGGCTTGAACCACTTGGCGAACTCCTCGTCCGAGGTATGCTCGCGAATGCGGCTCAGACAGCTTTGCCACACATCTCCATATGTTTGGTTATTGATTATCATGAATTTCTTACCGTTTCGCAAGACAAAATTGTAAATAAAATTACAAAAAAAACATCGCCCCGAGGTTGTTTGTTTGGCAAATATTTATATAGAAGAATAAGGGTTCCGAATAGGTCCGATTTTAACCTTTTGATATAGAGTATTCAAAAAATTAGCATTATCTTTGTTTATAGTTTTTTTCAACCAAGCGGAAGTTCGGTATAAATAAAACAAATGAAATCATGAGCGAGAATCTGGATTTAATTGTTAAAGAAAGAGCCGAAAAATGGCTATCCGACAGTTATGACGAAGAAACAAGAAAAAAAGTTAAACAACTGATAGACAACGACCCTAAAGAGCTTACCGAAAGTTTTTATAAAGATCTGGAGTTCGGCACGGGCGGCCTGCGGGGAATCATGGGAGTCGGCACGAACCGGATGAACGTCTACACGGTCGGCATGGCCACTCAGGGATTGTCGAACTACTTGAAAAAGGCTTTCCCCGACGAACCGATCCGCGTGGCCGTCGGCCATGACAGCCGCAACAACAGCCGCCTTTTCGCCGAACGGGTGGCGGACATTTTCGCGGCCAACGGCTTCAAGGTTTACCTGTTCGACTCGCTGAGGCCGACCCCGGAGCTGAGCTTCGCGATACGTCATCTCCATTGCCACAGCGGCGTAGTGGTCACCGCTTCGCACAATCCGAAAGAGTACAACGGATACAAGGCCTACTGGTCGGACGGCGCTCAGGTCGTTGCGCCGCACGACCGCAACATCATCGCCGAAGTGCAGAAAATCACGTCGCCCGACCAAGTCATGATATGGAAAGGCGACCGAAGCGAAAACATCGAAATTCTGGACGAGACGTTCGACCAAATCTATCTGGAAGCCGTTCACGGACTGTCGCTGTCGCCCGATGCCGTCGAACGCTACCACGACATGAAGATTGTCTATACGCCGCTGCACGGAACCGGAGTGATCCTGGTCCCCGAGTCGCTACGGAAATACGGTTTTACGAACATCCTGACCGTCAAGGAACAGAATATCCCGGACGGCAATTTCCCGACAGTCGAATCCCCGAATCCGGAGGAACGCTCGGCCATGAAAATGGCAATCGAGCTGGCCGAGAGCGAAAAGGCCGAAGTCGTGCTGGCGACCGACCCCGATGCCGACCGCATCGGCATGGCGCTCCGGGACGAGAACGGTCAGTACGTGTTGCTGAACGGCAACCAGACCTGTTCGCTGCTGGTCTATTACATCGTCAAGCGCTGGAGCGAGCTGGGACGGCTCCGAGGCAAAGAATACATCGTCAAAACGATCGTAACCACCGAGCTGGTCGCCCGCATCGCCGAATCGTTCGGAGTAAGGCACTTCGATTGCCTCACGGGCTTCAAATACATCGCTACCGTCATGCGCAACCACGAGCAAACGATGCAATACATCTGCGGAGGAGAGGAGAGCTTCGGCTTTCTGGCCGAGGATTTCGTACGAGACAAGGACGCGGTCAGCGCCTGCTCACTGGCCGCCGAAGCCGCCGCATGGGCTAAGTCGCAGGACATGACGCTGTACGAACTGCTCAAAGAGATGTATGTGCGCTACGGCTTTTTCCGCGAGGCTTTGGTCTCGGTAGTCCGCAAGGGAAAGGAAGGACAGGAGGAAATCGCTAAAATGATGAGCGATTACCGGTCGGATCCTCCTCGGAGCCTCGGAGGCTCTCCGATAGTCGTCATCAAAGACTATCTGAACGGCGAGGCGCTCGATCTCGCCAACGGCAGCAAAACACCGATCGACATGGAACGGTCGAACGTACTCCAATTCACGACGGCCGATTCGACGGTCGTATCGATCCGGCCATCGGGTACGGAACCGAAAATAAAGTTCTATTTCGGCGTACGTGCCGAGTTGAACGATACGGCCCGCTTCGGCGAGGTACAAGCCGAGCTCGACGGCAAGATCGAATCGATCAAAAAGGAAATGGGATTGGTTTGATCCCTCGAATATAAAACTACCGCTACGAAACCATGGCAACCATCTTTACCCGAATCGTCCGAGGAGAAATCCCGAGCTACAAGGTAGCCGAGGATGAAAGGTTCTTCGCCTTTCTGGACATCAATCCGCTAACCAAGGGGCACACGCTGGTCGTTCCCAAGCAAGAGACGGACTACCTGTTCGATCTGGACGACCGCACGCTGGCCGATATGATCGTCTTTGCCAAGCGAATTGCGCGAAAACTGAAAGAGAAAATAGAATGCAAAAGGGTGGCGGTCGTCGTACTCGGCCTCGAAGTTCCGCATGCCCACATCCACCTGATCCCGATTCAAGACGAAAAAGACGTGGATTTCCACAAAGAAAAGCTCAAACTATCCCCCGAAGAATTTCGAGCGATAGCCGATACAATCAGCTTATAATCAAATAACTATAACACATATAAAAGGCGCTTTGGGCGCCTTTTTTTATTTAACATAATTGATACGCACGGAAAAACCGCCGAATCGCTCAAGCGAAGGAGGGTAGGAGATAACGCAAAATAATTACATACGAACGATTTTTCCAATCACACA
>UMHD01006527.1_pt1 | contig 37193 bp, 20 predicted proteins | sample 1965461 | NCBI WGS metagenome assembly UMHD01 (sample SAMEA4836091, study PRJEB28245) | human gut metagenome | biome: gut microbiome; material: fecal sample | place: Denmark | collected 2008 | reverse complement strand
AAGCTTTCTGAAGAAAGCTTCCCCTCCCCCGGCACGTCGCGCTCCCCCGACCTCCCAAACGATTCTCACGCCAGCGGGTAATCATGGCTTCGCCCATCGGATTTCCTCTACGATTCCGGAAAGGCTTCCCCGGAAGCCGAATCCTTTCCTCTGGAGGCATCCCAATGTCGAAGCGAACCGTAGCGGAAGTACTTGTGGACGAACTGGCCGAAGCGGGCGTCACGCGGCTGTACGGGCTGGTAGGCGACAGCCTCAACCCCGTATCCGACGCGCTCCGCCGTGACGGGCGCATCCGGTTCATCCATGTGCGGCATGAGGAAACGGCCGCCTTCGCCGCCGGAGCCGAAGCCCAGCTTTCCGAAAAACTCGCGGCCTGCGCGGGGACGAGCGGCCCAGGGCACGTCCACCTCATCAACGGCCTGTACGACGCCAACCGGAGCTATGCCCCGGTCATCGCCATAGCCTCGCATATCCCCGGCTCCGCCATCGGGACGCGCTATTTTCAGGAAACGCACCCCGATCAGCTGTTCAACGAATGCAGCCACTGCAACGAACTTGTTTCCTCGCCTTCCCAGATGCCGCATGTGCTGCGCCGGGCCATGCAGACCGCCGTGAGCAAACGCGGGGTAAGCGTGATCGCCCTGCCCGGCGACGTCGCCGCCATGCCTATGGACGAGGAGCCCTCACACGGCGTCATCCCGCCGCCTCCCGCCCCGGCAGCCAACGCCCATGACATCCAGCTCCTTGCCGACGAAATCAACGGCGCGCGCAAGGTGACGCTTTATTGCGGGTCCGGATGCCGCAACGCCCGCAAGGAAGTCATGGCCCTCGCGGACAAGCTCAAGGCCCCCATCGGGCACGCATGGCGCGGCAAGCAGTGGATCGAGCCGGACAATCCCTTCGATGTGGGCATGACCGGCCTCATCGGATTCGGCGGCGCGTATGAGGCGATGGAACACTGCGATCTGCTTATCCTGCTCGGCACGGACATGCCCTATTCCGCGTGGTATCCCAAGAAACCGCGCATCGTCCAACTCGACATCCGGGGCGAGCACCTCGGTGGGCGGACCCGCATCGACCTCGGGGTCGTCGGGGACGTGGCCCAGACCCTGCGTGCCCTGCTCCCCTTCGTGGAACCCCGGGATGACAGCAGGCATCTTGACGAGGCCATTGCCAATCTCAAGAAATCCCGGGAACACCTCAACGCCTACGTCGAGCATGTTTCCTCAGAAGGCAGGCCGCATCCCGAGCATCTTACGTCGGCCATCGACGCCAACGCCTCCGACGAAGCCGTCTTCACCGTGGATACCGGCCTCAACGACGTCTGGGCCGCCCGCTACATCACCGCCAAGGTGGACCGGAACATCATCGGCTCGTTCAACCACGGCTCCATGGCCTGCGCCCTGCCCATGTCCATCGGCGCGCAACTGCTCTATCCCGAACGGCAGGTCATCGCGCTCTGCGGCGACGGCGGTATGACCATGCTCATGGGCGAACTGCTGACGCTTGTGCAGTACAACTTGCCGATCAAAGTCATCGTCTACAACAACGGCGCGCTCGGGTTCATCAATCTTGAGATGCGGACAGCCGGGTATCCCGAATTCCAGACGGACATGAAAAACCCCGATTTCGCCCGCATGGCCGAAGTCATCGGCATGAAGGGATTCCGCATCGAAAAAGGCGCGGACGTGGAACCCGTCATCAAGGCCGCCCTCGCCACGCCCGGCCCCGTGCTCGTCGACGCGCTCACCGATCCCGCCGCCATCCCCCTGCCGCCCACCATCACCGCCGGAGAAGCCAAAGGACTTGCCCTCGGCCTCGGCAAGCTCGCCCTCATGGGCCGTTTCAGCGCCACGATGGATATGATCAAATCGAATATCAGGCAATTCTAGGGGGAAGACTCGGGGGAGGGGACCTTTCTGGAGAAAGGTCCCCTCCCCCGAACGCCCTCCTCTCTCCCTCCCAAGACTTTCAACTTTATCGAATCCCTGTTCCGATCTTTCCCTGTGGCGCAGAGGCGAACGTCTATCTATTTTAATGAGTTATATTTTTACAATCCACCGATGCAACTTGCCGTTCCGTGAGCACAAAAACCCTCAACTAAACTGCCCCACAAAAAAAGAGCCAGTCAATCTCACTGATCAACCGGCTCTTTTCCTTTCATACGACAGGGGACTTCCTCCGCGCCGCCTCCCCACTTTATAAAAGTCTGAGGTGGAGGGCGGGGTTTGGGGAGGGGAGGAGGAATCCCTTCTTCAGAAGGGTCCCTCCTCCCCAATCTTTATCAATCTTCCCAGTCACTCCCTACGGCAGCATGAAGCTCAAGGGCCCGGCCTGAAGGTAGGTCAGCACGCAGAGCACGAGGGTCATGGCGATGCTGTGCCCGATGGTGAAGCGGAACAGGTTGCCTTCCTGCCCGACCATGTTGGTCGCGGCGGTGGCTACGGACAGGGATTGCGGCGAAATCATCTTCGCGGTAACGCCGCCGGAAGCGTTGGCGGCCACGGCAAGCTCGGGGGACATGCCCACCGCCGTGGCGGTATCCTTCTGCATCCCGCCGAACAGGGCGCACGAGGAGGTGTCCGACCCGGTCAGGAACACGCCGAGCCAGCCAAGCAGCGGCGAAAAGAACGGGAACAGGCTCCCCGTGTGCGTGAAGGCAAGGCCGAGCGTGGAACTCATGCCGGAATAGTTCATCAGGTAGGCGAGGCCAAGGATCATGGCGATGGTCACGATCGGGAAGGTCAGCTGACGCAGCGTGCGCATGAAGCAGGCGATGGCCTTGCCGAAACCGTAGTTCGGCATCATGGGCACGGAGACGAGGCCGGAAAGCAGGATGGCCGTACCGCCGGCGGACAGCCAGTTGAACGCGAACGTCGCGCCGTAAACGGCGTCCTGCGCCACGATGGGCGCGGTCTTCATGACTTCCCCATGCAGGCCGGGCCAGCCGAAGCTGAGATTCGCGCCGGGAACGGCGTTCAGGATATTCTTGAACTGCGGCAGGCCCCAGAAGAACACGAATACCGCCAGCACGATATAGGGTCCCCACGCCCGGAGCACGACCGAAGCCGGATAGCCTGAGCCGCTGAGGTTGGATTCAGGCTCACCCTCGAACCGGAACGTGCGCGAAGGCTTCCAGACCTTGAGCAGCAGCACAAGGCCCACAATGGTGGCGATGGCCGAGCCGATGTCGGGCAGGGTCGGGCCGTGATAGTTGGCGAGCAGGAACTGCGCCCCGGCGAAGCACACGCCGCCCACGATGATGGCGGGCAGGACTTCGAGGCTGCGCTTGAAGCCGCACATGGTCACGCATACCCAGAGGGGCACGATGAGGGCGAGGATGGGAAGCTGACGGCCCGCAATGGCGCTTACGGTCATCTGATCAAGGCCGGACACGGAGGCCGCCACGATGAGCGGCACGCCGATGGCGCCGAAAGCGACAGGAGCGGTGTTGGCGATGAGCGCGATGCCCGCGCCCCACAGCGGGGTGAAGCCGAGCCCCACCAGCATGGCGGCGGCAATGGCGACCGGCGTGCCGAAGCCCGCCGTCCCTTCGATGAAGCAGCTGAAGGCATAGGCGATGAACAGCGCCTGAAGCCTGCGGTCATCGGTGAGCCGGGCCAGCGAATCCTTGATGATCTCGAATTCGCCCGATTCCACGGTCATGTTGTACACCCACACTGCCGTGATCACGATCCAGACGATGGGGAACAGCCCGAAGGCAGCGCCGTTGAGCGTGGAACTGATCGCCAACGAAACCGGCATATTCCACACGGCCACCGCGACGATCAACGCGCCGATGAGGCCCGCCGCAGCCGCGACATGGCCCTTGGCCTTCCTGACGGCCAGCATGTAGAAGAGGATGATGAGCGGAATCGCCGCGAGGCACGCCGAAGCGACCACGCCGCCCACCGGCGCGTACTGTTGAACCCAAGGCATACGTTTCCCCCTGATAAGGCTTGCGGAGTGCGCCCCACATGCCTGATCGACGGCATTTTCCTGCAATGCCTAGCTGTTGCGGGGCGTATGGCTCCTGTTGACGTGTTGTTCTCTACGCCGAACGGGGGGTGATCGAGAAATGAATATTTTCTATCGGAATCATTCCAAAATGGAATATCTATTTTATCCTGCTTGATTACCACCCTTTTCATGGAGTAAACCGTTTTCGCATCCGCTTGCCGACAAGGGTGAAAGGGGGCAAAAAACTATGAAAAGGCGTGGGTTCGTTTTCAGGCTCCCGCCCCGGATTATCCATGCGAGGAAGACGACGTGACCGACAACCGGGCCACAGGCTGGAAAATACCATTATTGTTTTGCGGGGTTATCCTCTCCATCGTCGCTGTGGCGGCGCTTTTTCGGGCACACGCTCCCGAACCGCCCGCCGTCCTCCAAGCGCTGCTCAAAGAAGCCAAAGGTATCAGGATCGATCTGGAGTCCGACCCCGAAGGGCAATCATGGAAAGCCCGCATCGCCTCCGCCGCAAGCGGATTTTCCACGCAGGCGGATAAGGACGGGCGGCTCGGGGAGATCGTCCTAACCACTGCTGAAAACAAACGGTTTGACGCTTCATGCACAGCAGCCGTGCTTATCCGGGACGACGGGCTTCGGGACGGGCTGATGCGGAAAATCGCAAACGCGGCGTCTGCCGACTGCGCATCGCTCCCGTGGGGCGTCTTCGCCATGCACGGAATGCGCGACCCGCAAACACAAGCGGAAGCCTCCGCCCTGCTCACGCAACGCTGGAAAGAATGCCATGAAGGAAGGGAATAGCTAGCATTTCACGTCTCATAGGCGAGGCGGCACTGTCCGCCTTTCCGTCCGGCCCAAAAGAAAAAGGGCGGCAAGCCGCCCAAGGTAAAGGAATCCCTGAAAAGCAGGGAGCCCGATGTACTCCGACCCGGCTACAACCTCATGAAGGCTTCGCCGGATTTGTCTCGGTGCCGGACACGAAAATCATGTCGAACTGTCAGGCATGAAAAGGTTCCACATGCGTCCGCAGACGCAGGAAACCATTGCCGGACGCCGGGCCACAGGAACGGCGTGCAGCCAAATTCCCCAGAAAAACAGGAAATTGGAAATGCCGGAAGCTCATGGGGGTGGTATAGGCCAAAAGGTTTTCCCTGTGAAATGAAAAACGCTCATCAACACTATGCACGGAAAGAATAGATGCTGAATATCCGCACGTTGCAAATACTGGTGGAAGTGGCCCGGCAGGGAGGTTTTTCCCGTGCCGCCCAGACTGTACACGCCGTGCAGCCCACGGTGAGCAAAGCCGTTCAGGCCGTGGAGGATCGCCTTGGCGTCCGCATCTTCGAGCGGGCCAACAACGGCGTCAGGCTGACCGTCGAGGGAGAAATCGTTTATCGCCGGGCCCTCAACATCCTTCAAGAATTCGAGGCGCTCGAAGCCGACGTCGCCGCCCTGCACAAGCTCGAAAAAGGCGTGCTCCGCATCGGTTTTCCCCCGGTCGCCAGCGGCATCCTGTTCGCGGATCTGCTCTCCAAATACCGCCAGCTTTACCCCGGCATCAACATCTCGCTTCAGGAACAGGGCTGCGCCTCGCTGGAACCGATGGTGCTTTCGGGGGATCTCGATCTTGCCGTCACCCTTCTCCCCGTCCCGCCGAATTTTTCGTGGCTCCAGATTCGGGACGAACCGCTCATGGTCATCATGCCCCCGGATCATCCCCTCGCCGATCGCAAACGCCTCAAAATGGATGAACTGGCAGACAACGCCTTCATCGGCTTCGAGCAGGGCTTCCTGCTCAACGACCGCATCAAGGCCGTCTGCCGCCAGCGTGGGCTGAAGCTCAATGAGTGCCTGCGCAGCGGCCAGCTTGATTTCATCATGACCCTCGTGGCGACGGGCATCGGCGTCGCCCTCCTCCCCCGCCTCGAACTCGAACGGCGGGAACTCCCCAACATCCACATCGCCCTTCTCGACGAAGAGGAACTCCGTTGGCGCGCCGCCTTCGTCTGGAGGCGCGGGGCCGTCCTGTCCTCCGCCGCGCAGGCGTGGCTCAAGCTCCTCCCCGGCGGCGAGGAAGCGCTGGCAAGCGAAAGGCTCGCATGACGGCCTCCGGCGCAGAGGCCGATCCGGACGGGACACCGGAAGGTCCGGCATAGACGCCTTTCCAAAAGACGCCACCTTTTTCAGCTCAAAAACCGCCCCTTCGTCCCGGCGCAACCGGGAGCCTCAAAGCCCGTCTCTTCCGGAAGGCAACACGGATAAGCCGACAGCCTCTTCCTTCAAGAAAGCTGCGCCCGGAACAGGCAACACGTCATGACCGCCGCGAAGAACCTTCTCCGCCGAATGGGATATACGCTTCGCAAAGGAAACGCTCTGCAATACGAGCGTCCTCTACTCCGTTGCCAACAGGTTAAGGGTTTCTTCTTTCGCTCGGAATGTGGAAAACCATTTTGGGGAAACCGAGGAAAAACGCAAGGAACCTTTCATCCCTTTGAATGAGGGAACACTCTATGGGGCGGGAGCCCTCCAAAAAAATATTCTTGCCCTCATCCCGGCAAGCAAGGCCACCATCTCCCGTGCACTTGAGGCGGAGAGGAATGCCGGCATGTCCGGCATATCCTGTTATTCGCAATAATGCCGCCCCATTCCTTTTCCCTACAATACCCATTCCTTCCGTTCATGATGCGGGCTGGCACGTTCGGGTTTATGAGGCATCCCGTACTGTAAAAAAAGGTGCCCCGTCGTCTCCGAGAAAGCACCCATGAGCTCTGGCGCACTGCCGCCAGCGGATACGAGCAATGGCAACTCATTAATTACATTAATCTTTATAATACCCCAACGTCCGTCAGGACGCTTCAGCGGCATTTGATCTTCTCCCCATCCCCAAGGCAAAGGAACCTGCCGGAAGTGGGAAAAAACGGGAATCATCAAGAAAGGGATTCCGCCATGCCCGGCGAAATTACACCCTCCCATTCCTGCTGATACCGGAAAAGCATGGGCTCACGAGGGCCTGCCGCCCGCGCAACGCTTGGACAATCTGCATGATCGCCCATCCTTTGCGTATATATCCTCTTCTGTACAAGTTACAATGTCGACATTAAGGAGCAAAAAGGATTATTCCATTTTGTCATGATGCCTTGAAAACAGACACTGCATCAAGAAAAACAGAAAATGCATTTCAGAACGCCGCAGATTGTTTATTCAATGAATAAAAATGCATTGACACAACCCTTATTTTTTCTCAATGAAAGTTTTCTATAGGTTTTATTCCGTACTGGCATCTGGGATATGACGACTTTTGATATCACGGATGCATTTCTTGAACGTTTAGTGCAGCGGGGGATTGTTTGTATGGCGTGGACACAGGTCTATGATCCGGCGGGGAGTGTGCTACTCTCTGCACTTTCTGCGGCTATTCCTTTGATGGTACTTTTCTACATGCTGGCGATACGTCGCGCAAAAGGCCACGTGGCCGCCATTGTGGGCTTGGCCGTGGCGTTTGTGCTGGCCGTGGCTCTGTGGGGGATGCCTTTCGGCACCGCGGTGAGTTCCGTCGCCTACGGTATGGCGAACGGCTTGTTCCCCATCGTCTGGATCGTCATTACGGCGGTATGGGTGTACAACATGACCGTGGAATCGGGCGAATTCGAGATCATCAAAGACTCGCTGGCCCGGCTCACCGATGACCGCAGGCTTCAGGCGCTGTTCATCGCCTTCGCCTTCGGCGCCTTCCTTGAAGGTACGGCCGGTTTCGGCACTCCCGTAGCCATCACCGCAGCCATGCTCGCGGGCATCGGGTTCAACCCGCTGTACGCCGCCGGGCTGTGCCTCATCGCCAACACCGCCCCGGTCGCCTTCGGCGCCATCGGCGTCCCGGTCATCGTGGCCGGGCAGGTGTCCGGCTTTGATCCCAACCTCATCAGCGCCATCGTAGGCCGCCAGCTTCCCTTCCTGTCCGTGATCGTGCCGCTGTGGCTGTGCGTGACCATGTGCGGCTTCAAGCGCAGCATGGAAGTCCTGCCCGCCATCCTCGTGGCCGGCCTCTGCTTCGCCATTTCGCAGTTCGTGTTCTCGAACTATCACGGCCCGACTCTGCCGGACATCATGTCCGCCATCATCACCCTCGTCGGCCTCGTGATCCTGCTCCGCTTCTGGAAGCCCGCCACCATCTGGCGCTTCGAGGGCGAAAAGCCCACCGTGCTGACCGGCAAGGGCTACTCCTTCGGTGAAGTCATCCGCGCATGGATACCGTTCATCATCCTGGCAGTCATGGTGTTCTTCTGGGGCCTGCCGCAGTTCAAGGCGTTCCTCGACGGCATCAGCGGCAGCATCGCCACCAAGGGCTTCGCGTGGCCCATGCTTGACGGCATGGTCAGCCGCACCGTGCCCGTCGTGCCCGCCGAAACCCCCTATGCCGCATTCTTCAAATTCGGCTGGCTCTCCGCGGGCGGAACCGCCATCCTGCTGTCCGGCTTCTTCGCCGTGCCCTTCATGCCCAAGTACAGCTTCGGCAAGGCCGTGGCCTGCTTCTTCTCCACGATTTACCAGCTCCGTTTCCCCGTCCTGACCATCGCCACCATCCTCGGTTTGGCCTTCCTCATGAACTACTCCGGCATGAGCACGACCCTCGGCATCGGCTTTACCAAGACCGGCAGCCTGTTCCCGTTCTTCGCCCCGATCCTCGGCTGGCTCGGCGTGTTCCTGACCGGATCCGACACCTCGTCGAACGCCCTCTTCTGCGGTATGCAGCGCTCCACCGCGCAGGCCGTGGGTATGCCCCCCGAACTCGCCGTAGCCGTGAACTCCTCCGGCGGCGTCACCGGCAAGATGATTTCGCCCCAGTCCATCAGCGTGGCCACCGCCGCCACCGGCATGATCGGGCAGGAAGGCAACCTCTTCCGCTTCGCCCTCGGGCACAGCATCGCCATGACCCTGTTCATCTGCGTGTTGACCTATCTTCAGGCCACCGTTTGGCAGTGGATGCTGCCGTAAACCCTCCCATGAAGTGAACCGCCGCTGAGGGACGCGTTCCGCGCCTTCCGGCAAGTCATTCAGAAACCCCGCGCTTCCGGCGCTGAAAACAAAGCCGGTTGATCTTCGGATCAACCGGCTTTTGCTCTGTACCCCTCAAAACGGGATACTTCTTTTCCCACCATAAAAATGCCATGTAAAGTATCAATACACGCGTTAAGACTTTACATGGCATTTTTTGCGATTTTTTACTCGATTTATGGCGAGTTGATGTTTTTTTACATCTTTGCGGAGCACGATCGAGATCGCGCGGTTTCACATTCCCGGCTGAAAACATCTCCCCGGGTACACAAACATGAACGCGGGAAAGCGGCCGTTGCTGATTTGGCAAACTCCCCATGGAATTTCACCGTACCGCTGAAATAACCCTCTAGAAACACATGCTCCAAGAGGCAGGGGCTCTCAAAATATGAACGAAAAAAACACTGCCTCGCACATCGTTTTTTGCCTTTGCAAAGGCTTCGGCCTTTGCCCCTTCCCTGCTTGTTTTTGCCAATGCAGATGAAATAATCTTATTATTATAATAAAATAGAAAAATATGATTTCCGAAAAAGAATACACGTTAAAATAACGGTTTTTCTCTACATAAAATCATTTTACAAAGGCAAACAAGTAACTATCCGACGCTATGACGTTGTATATGCCTCTATAAAGAGAATAGTCCTCCTATATCGCTTTATAAAACAAAAACGAAAAAAGATGGTTTTTCTTTTCGGTCTATTATAAAACGAAAAGAATAATCTTTCTCCTCCATCGTTCCCTTCCGGAACGCGACCAGACGGGTAAAAAACGTATTTCTACGTTCATTCAAGCTGGTTACCTTATAATGGAGGAAATACACATAGCGCATAGGGGAAGAGGTTGAGCCATGAGGTACTCGCCTGAAGAAATCTTCAAAAAGTTCATTAATTCTGTTTTGTCCGATGCGTCTTTGGACTTCTTCGTGAAGAGGGCGGCGGTATTCCTCTCTATGATGATGCCCGTTTCCTCCTTGTTCATTTTCCGATCAGTGGAAGGTTCCATTACAAAACTGGCCGAATGTAACAAAACACCCGCCATCAATATCAGCGACCACTTCGCCATTTCTCCGGAAAGCATGACCCGGTTGAGGACTGAAAAACACTTTTTCAGCGAAGGCGCCTGCAATCTAAAAATCTTTACCGGGCACGAAACCTGTGCGTACGCCGACGTGCACCGCTCTGTCTACAAGACGGATACATCGGCCGTGTACATTCCCTTGAAGTTTAACATGCTGAGGGAAACGAGCGTTAGGATGGTTGTGCTATCGATGGGTGTGGACAACTATACGCAAGAACATCTCGATATCTGTTCCTGCCTCCAGCCTGTCTTTATCGATAATTTCCTGAACATCCTTTCCGAAAATTCTTCCGACCGCGCTTTTGACCTCCCGTCCCCAAAGAGCAAGCAGGAGCCGAACAGCAAGCGGAACAAGGACAATGCGGAACCATTTCAGACATTCAACGAGGTCACCATCAATTATATCATCAAGGCGCTCAACCGCACCAACGGCAAAATCTCCGGACAGGACGGCGCTGCCGAACTCCTCGGCCTCAATCCGAGTACCCTCTGGTCGAAGATCCGCAAATACCGCATCGACGTGAAAGGGCTTGAGCGCGAATAGCGATTTCTGAAGTGCAAAATACCGCGAAGGCCCTCCCGGACTGTATCCGGGAGGGCCTTCGTTATGTTGAGGGATGCAGGACGCTTGCCGGGGCCCCTACTCTGTTGACTCAAGAAAACTTCTTAGTTGGGCCGCGCAGCGATCCGCCGAAGCCTGCCGGGGCTCAGTCGTCCCCATCCCCGTCTCCATCGCCATCACCGTCATCCCCTTCCTGCCCGCCAAGCCCCTCGCCCGAGGAGAAAAGCGGAGCGTTCTTCCGTGCATCCTCTTCCCTCTCCGTAAGTTCGTTTTCCGCCATCTGTTTGCGGAAAAAGAACCATCCTGCGACAAGGGCAATACCCAGAAAACCGATCCAGTCGAGCCATGCGTCCACGCCATTCCTTCCTGCTGCGATGGCGGCGTTTCATTAATGCGCCGGGACAGGCCCTTCCGGGGCCGTCTCCCGGGAGGGCCGGACATCGGACTCCCGGCTGTTCCTGCGTCTCTTTCGGAACGGGTTCCGGTGGTGCCACAGATTCCCCTGCTGCGCAACAGCTCTACCGATAAGGCCGAAATGTTCCTGAAAGACGGGAATCGCCCGATTTCCTTGGCTCCGTTTTCCCAACCATCCGGCAGCGAAAGGGAAAAGGAAGAATAGCAAGACGGAAAAAACGGACACGGGATTCCAAAACGCCGGACAGGGAATCATCACTGTTTGACACTTGTGTGCAGGGACAATAGATTCCAATGTGTTCCGGAGCCCGTGTTTTTGGATACGGCCTTTTCCATGCATTGGCGTGGAACGGAAAATGAGCGGGGTTTCCTTTCCAGGAGCGCAACGCGTATTCCTTCCCGAAGAAAAGGATGTTAGACAAAGAACGCCGGATCGGGGCGACCCGGCGAGGCGGGCGCGCGCCCGTGGCAACCAGCCCTGAGACGAACGATGATCCTGTCCACAAAGAACAAATTGGTACTGCTCGTCGCCGGGTCGCTGATCCTGCTCGCTGTCGGAGTGGGCCTGTTCTCCATGTATAGCGTGAAAAGAACCATGCTGGAGGAGCAGCGCCGGAGCAGTGTGAATACCGTTGCCCTTGCGACATTCAACGTGATGGATCGCTACCAGATCCTGTTCCGCAGCAAAGCGGATCAGGCCGTCGCGCTCCAGCATAACCTCAGCTGGCTGGCGAAACTCATCACCACGCTGGTGCATGATCCATCTGAGCGCTTTAAGATCATGCAAAATTTCCCCTTGCCCGAGGGGATCAGCCTCATGGCAATCGACCCCAGCGGCGAGATCAAACTCGTGCGCGGCGATCTGGAGAAAGACGACAACCCCTACCTCCTCCGCGACATCAAAGACCGGCCCGTGGGCCCCACCATGCGAGCCCTCGCGGAAAAAGGCCTCCCCGCAACCTGTTTCGTCCAGTGGGACGCCGGGGGCAAAAAGCAGCGGCTGTACGGAACGCACCTGTACCTTCCCGGAGAGGGAGGGCTGCTCGTGGGCCTGTGGGCCAACATCGACAAGCTCGACGAGCATCAGCAGCGGCTCAAGGAAGACAGTATCCGGGAGCTCCAAAACGAATTCGGAAAACAACGGATAGGGCCTTCGGGTTTTCTGTTCGTCACGGACTCCAAAGGTATCCCGGTAATCGGGCCGGAAGGCATGAACACCACCCTCTCCGGCATCAATCCCAAAACAGGCAACACTCTTATCGCCGATATCCGCAATGCTTCGAAAACACCGGAAAATCCTGTTGAAGCATCGATCCAGTCCTTGATCAAGCGCGCGCCGTCCCGTGACGCCCTGCTTTTCGTGCGCCATGTCAAGCCGTTCGATTGGTATGTCACAGGCGTCGTTTACACCGACGAAGCCAGCGCGCCCGGCAAGCAGCTTTCGTTTCTGCTCATCGCGGCCATCCTCGCCGCTACGCTGTTCATCCTGCCCGTGGCGCTTCTTATGGTCACGCGGCTGACCTCACCGCTGGCGAAACTCGGAGATTACGCCCGCAAGCTCCCCGAACAGGATTTCATGGAGGACGCACGGCCAACGCCCCTGCTCGCCGCCCTCGCCGACGGCAAACACGGAGGAGAGATTGCCAGCCTCGCCAATTCACTGATGTTCATGGATAAAACCCTCCGGTCACGGGTCCGTGAGCTTATGGAGGCCACGTCCAGCCGCGAACGCCTCGAAGGTGAGCTCAGCGCCGCCACCGAAATCCAAATGGGGTTCCTGCCCAAGCCCCTGCCCCCGGACGTGGCCGCCGGGCGGTTCTCACTGGCGGCGAGCCTCGTCCCGGCCCGGGAAGTGGGCGGCGACTTGTATGACTTTTTCATGCTCGACGACAGGCACCTGTGCTTCATCATCGGGGACGTGTCCGACAAGGGCGTGCCCGCCTCATTGTTCATGAGCATGACCTTGACCCTTATCCGATCTCGGGCGGGTTCCCACCCCTCGCCGGAGCACCTCATGGCCGAGGTCAACGAAAACCTCGCCCGCGACAACGCCAAGTGCATGTTCGTCACACTGTTTATCGGCGTGCTCGATCTTGATACCGGAGAACTGCTCTACGCCAACGGCGGGCACAATCCCCCGCTTCGGCTCGGCGACGACGGCGTGGCATGGCTCAAAGGCATCAGCGGGCCTGTGGTCGGCGCGATGGAAGGCATGAACTATACCTTGCTTCGCACCGTGGTCCGGCCCGGCGAAACCCTCTTCCTCTACACCGACGGGGTGAACGAGGCCATGAACGCGGAAGGCGACGTCTATTCCAACGAAGCGATGTTCCGTGCCCTCGCCTCCTCACCATCACGGGAACCGGCCAGTGTGCTCCGGCATATGCTTGACGATGTGTCCGTCCATGTCAACGGCAACACCGCCTCGGACGACATGACCATCCTGTGTGTCCGTTATTTCGGAGGAAAGCGCTGACGATCCTTCACCGCTGGTGATGGAAGAGAGCAAACTGGCCCGCACGATAAGCTTGTTCATAAGGTAAAGGGATGCCACCTTAGCAGAGCTCAATCAATGGGGAATGGAGAAAAAGGGACGCTATGGACGTCCCTTTTTTGTCATTTCTTCCAGAACTTCCACCAAGGGCATAATGGCAAGGCCCCTCTGCTCCTGTGCAAGGAATGTCCGGACAAGATCTCTTGAATGCACCCCAATTCCAAAATCAGCCTGTTGACGGCGTGCTGCATGTCCCGCACGGAAGGAGGTGGGTCTTCGTTCACGAGGGTACGCAACTCTTCAAATGCATTCGCCGCACGCACCATCTCCTCCTCTATTTCCTCCCGCGAAAAGCTTTCTCCGCCTTGGAGACGAGCCTCCAGCCAACGCATCAAAATGTCGTTACCCAAAGCCAAGCACAATCGAGGAATCATTTCCAAGCTCGGCATATACGTATCATTTATATTGAAGTAACGCTTGGTGACTGAATGTGACACGCCAAGGCGCTCCGCTATCTCATCTCTGGTCAGGCCGCTTTCTTCCTTGGCGAGGCGAAGTGCTGCCTTGCCCGTCATCATCCCCAAATCCGTCATGCTGTTTTCCTCCCAACAGGTGAATGAAGTGGATGCCCTCTTTCACGAGGATCAATCAGGTCCATTCTTTTTTATACATTGGGAGTATTCTCTTTTGCACATCGTATTAGAGCTTGTATCGTTAATATCTTTTTATATGTGTTGGTTATCAACTCTATACTAGCTATCGCAAACGATGTTTCCATGATTATAGATTTTTTAATATATGTCAGGATATCTTCTCTTCAAAAGAAAGATACCATGACAAGAAAACGGTATGACAATAGGATAAACAAGTCTCCAGGCTCTTTATAGGAGGAACTATGGGTATCCCACAAAAAAGCCTCGTGATCGGCGCTTGCGAAATCGCCTGCCACTACCCGGAGCTCTCACTCAACGACGCGGCAGGAGATGCTCTCCAACTCGCTGAAAAGATCCGGCTTTACGGCATTGAGGAAAACCAAAAGAAAGAGACTGTCTTTATCGCAGCTTGCCGTTTTGTCAGTGGTGATAAAGATCTCACGCCTCAAAAAGCGGTAGAGAAGGCTTTACGGCTATGGGACATCATTGAAGCATGACGGAAAAACAATATTGGAAAACGGTAAACCGATGGGAATGTGCTCTCTCATGGGGTTAGGCCGTGGCACAAGATGAAATCGGAGCCCTGCCCACAAAAAAGGAGCCAAAATCCAAAAACATCCCTCCCGACATGCGTCAAGAGGGATGTTCTGGACATAGCGTGAAGCCCCGGGAGAGTCATCACATGATGTTGAGGCCGGGCATCTTCTTTCAATGCATCATTGTTTCAAACGATCTGCATACCGCCCTTAGCTCATTCATACCATATTACTTGTTTCCCCTCGCAAGGTTGCGGGAAACCACCATGAGGGCGGCAAGCATGACGAGCAGCAGGGCCGTGCCCATGAGCAGGGCATAATCCTCCATCTGCAGGATCGTGTACAGCAACGAGTACAGGGCCACGAGCAATACGCCTATCCCTATACCTTCCTTATAATTCCGCAGGGCGAAACCGACATAGCACGACACCATCAGTACAATGCATCCCGACGCCGAAAGGTAGGATGTCAGAAAGGCCAGATGCTCGGACAACGACAGCAGGACCAGATAGAACACCACCATCGACAGCCCCACGATGCCGTACTGTACCGGATGCAGCCGCGCCCCAAGACCCATTTCAAACACAATGAACGCAAGGAAGGTCAGGCCGATGAACAGCACGCCGTACTTCACCGAGCGTTCCACCAGCTTATAGTGCGTACCGGCTTGGTACAGATCCACGCCGACGGCAAACTCCGTGAAATGCCTCGGCCACGTGTGCAGCGTGCCAAGGTTCGGATACGAGCGCGCCAATGAGGGCACGCTCCACACCGCGGAGAAGCCCGTATCCGAAGTCTCATAAGAGGCCGGAAGCACCTGCCCCTGAAAACTTGGATGCGGCCACGGCGAATGCACCTTGATCTCCGTGGTTTCGCCCGCCGTCGCAAACCGGATGCCGCCGCTGCCGCTCAAGGCCAAGCGTTGCGAAAAGTCAAATGTCCCTTGCCCCGCATTCAAGGCAATGGGAACACGGAAACCGGACGGAAGGTTCTCGAACGGCTGCGTACCCGGCTCGGCGCTGTGCGGGACACCGGCCCAAACGAACGGGCTCGCCTCGCGGAGCGCACTCGGGTGGCTCAGGCCCGTGACTACAAAAGACCGGGCATAATCCACATCAACCAGCGCGGGGACGATGCGGGTCAGCGCTTCTCTGGACGGCAATGTAAACTGCCCGGAAATACCGATCTCGGACGTATACACCAGCGCCCTGTATATCCCCCTACGGCGGGATTCTGGATCAAGCGTGGCGTCAAAAGACAGACGCGACGGCAGGATGACGAAATAGCTCGCCTCCAGCCTTGTTTCGCGTACCAGCCTGTCCTTGCCTCCCTCGACGGGCACGACGCGTTCCCGCTCCACACGCTCCGTATACGGGACCAGCAGATACGGGCCGGAAAGCTGCTGCAACCCGCCCCATGTCCGGCTGATGTCCGCCACCACTTCGCGGTACAGCGACGAGCGTTCCCCTACGAGGCTTTCCACCATCAACAGCGGAATCAGGAGCAACAGTGCGATGCCCGCTACGACGGCGTAACGAAACATCATCGAATCCTTCAATTGATCCTGCAACACGGCCTTGTCCGTATTGTGCGGCGTCTCCACAACATCCTCCACGGGCAACTGAGGTTCTCGGGCCTTTTCTGAAGGAGCCCCCTGCTCTCCAGACGTTTCGAACGTGAACATATCTTCGGCGGTCAGGGATTCTGTCCGGGCCACCCCTTTCTCCGCAGCCCCCGGAGGAGGCAACGGCTCCGCCGCAGTAACCGGGGGCTGTCCGGAAACCCGGCGCGTCCGGCGCATGATCCATCTGACTATGGCCACGAAACCGATGCACAACGGGATCAAAATCAACACGAGTACAAGCAGGCCGATCAACATCACTTCGAACATACTTTATTTCCTGTCAATGCGACTCAACAGTTCCACCAACGGGGAACACCGGAGGTTCCCTCCCTGCCAATGTGCACTCAACAGGCACGCACAGCAAGCCTTGCCTTCTTTCTCCGGCCATAAGATGTGTCTGTTCCGTCCGCTCTATTTTCTACCACGTCACCCATACCAATGGAGCAGCCCTTCTCCGCACCCGGATTACCGCATAAACGGTATATCCGTACAGATACCAGTTACGCCAGCAAGGATGTCCGCGCGCCCCCCGAAGGGCTTTCCAAACATAAAAAAAGCCCTCCCGAAATCTCAGGAGGGCTTTGCTCAATCCATAGCAGGGTGGAGCACCACGCGGCCTTCCGCCAATGAGCGGGGCACGTCGATGATACGTTGGTTGCGCGACCCTCGGAACCGGATGATCAAGGACTTCTCCTCCAGTATGAAGGGGCCGTCCACAAGGATATCCAGCTGGCGCAGCAACGGCATATGCCGGCTGTCCGCAAGCAGCTCCTCATACAAATACCCGGTATAGCTCGTCAGATTGTACCCCGCAGCGCGCAGGCGCTCTGCCAGCGGCGCAAGCTTTCCGCTCTGTACGAACGGTTCCCCGCCGCTGAACGTTACCCCGCGCACGATGGGGTTTTTCCGCACGTCCGCAAACACCCAGTCGGGTGAAACCATGCGCCCGCCGTCGAAAGGGTGCGTCGTCGGGTTGTGGCAACCCTTGCAATGGTGCGGGCAGCCCTGCGTAAACAGCACGTAGCGCAAGCCCGGCCCATCTACGATGGACTCCTCGACGATGCCGGATATGCGTATTTCGTCGCTCATACCAAAACCTCTGACTTCGCCAAGACGAGGGAGAATTGGGGAAGGGAGGGAAAAGCTTTTCTAAAGAAAGGGGGGAGCACCCCCACGCTTTTCCCTCCCTTCCCAAAGGCTTCTGCGCTTATTGGATCCCTGTTCACAGCTTTTTCAGCTTCAAAACGAAAGAACCCTAGTTACCGCAGCAGCCGATCTTGCAATGCTTCACGCGATCTTCGACTTCGGCGCGTTTGGCGTTGTTGAAACGATCCACGGTGCCGACGAGGTATCCGGTAATGCGACGGATACGTTCAAACTTCACGCCTTCGCCAACCAAAACTTTCTTGCTTTCAGTGTTCATTGAACCGTTCTCCAATACTTGGTTTAACAATAATGGGTATATCGGAAAATGCGGGTATCCGCACTTTGCTTGCTCATCAGCGCGACATTCACGCGCCTCTTCAATGCATTCCAGTTCAACCGCTCCAGCTGGGCTGTCCCCGAGCTATACGAATTGATCCAAGGCGTTCCTCTTAGCGAACGGGGATGGAAAAACTCACCCGTTCCAACAGCCGGAACGAACCCCTCCGCGCGGCCTCCCCACCAGTCAAAAGTCTTAGGAGGGGAAAGAGAGAGGGCTGGGAAGGGGAAGTCCTTCTTCAGAAGGGTTCCCCTCCCCAATATTCATCTAAATCACCATATTGGGCATCTTGTCCTCGGCTTCGAGGCGTTCCTCTTCAGAACGCACGTCGCGGATGTAGCCCTTGATCTTGCGCAATACTTCGATATCGACGCCTTCGCCGTCGTGACGCCCGCAGCGGGGGCACACGTCGCCGATGATGCCCGTGTAGCCGCACAGGGGATCACGGTCCACGGGATGGTTGATGGACCCGTAGCCGACGCCCATGTCCTTCATGGCCCGGATGAGATCCTCGAACGCCTCAAGGTTGTTCACCGGATCGCCGTCCACTTCCACATAGGTGATGTGCCCGCCGTTGGTCATCGCATGATACGGCGCTTCAAGACGGATCTTGTTGTAGGCGCTGATGCTGTAATAGACCGGGATGTGGAACGAATTGGTGTAGTAGTCCTTATCCGTAATACCTTCGATGGAGCCGAAACGCTTGCGGTCGAGACGTACGAACTTGCCGGAAAGCCCTTCGGCGGGGGTTGCGATCACCGAGAAATTGAGCTTCGTCTCGGCGGCCTTCTTGTCCGCCTTCTCGCGGATGAAGCCTACAATCTTGAGGCCAAGCTCCTGCGCTTCCTCGGACTCGCCGTGATGCTTGCCGATCAGCGCCTTGAGGCACTCCGCAAGGCCGATGAACCCCACGGTCAGCGTGCCGTGCTTGAGCACTTCGCGCACTTCGTCGTCCGGGCCGAGCCGTTCCGAATCGATCCAGATGCCCTGCCCCATCAGGAAGGGATAATTCTTGCACTTCTTGCACGACTGGATTTCGAGGCGCTCAAGAAGCTGCTCGAAGACCAGATCCACCATCTTGTCCAGCTCGGCGAAGAAGGCGTCGACGTTGTGATCCGCAAGGATGCCGAGGCGGGGCAGGTTGATGGACGTAAAGCTCAGGTTGCCGCGCCCGTTGACGATTTCACGGCTCGGATCGTTCATGTTGGCCATAACGCGCGTGCGGCAGCCCATGTAGGCGATTTCCGTCTCGGGATGGCCGGGCTTGTAGTAGGCCAAGTTGAACGGCGCGTCGATGAAGGAAAAGTTCGGGAACAGGCGTTTGGCGGACACGCGGCAGGCAAGCTTGAACAGATCATAGTTGGGCTCGCCTTCCCGGAAGTTGACGCCTTCCTTCACCTTGAAGATATGGATGGGGAAGATGGGCGTCTCGCCGTTGCCGAGGCCCGCTTCGGTGGCCAGCAGCACGTTGCGGATGACCATGCGGCCTTCGGGGGAGGTGTCGGTCCCGTAGTTGATGGAGCTGAAAGGGATCTGCGCTCCGGCGCGGGAGTGCATGGTGTTGAGGTTGTGCACCAGCGCTTCCATCGCCTGATACGTGGCCTTCTCGGTGTACTCAAGGGCCTTCTTGACGGCGAAGTCGATGTTCAGGGCGGGGGCGTGCTGAGTGAGGATCTCCCGGACGAAGGCAAGGCCCTTTTCATCGAGGATGGATTCGTTTTCCTCAATGTAGGCGCGCAGCCCGGCCTTTACAGCATCCTTGCTCTCCATATTGTAGAGATCAAGGATCAGGCACAGTTCCTTGATGAAGGTCTTGGCGACGCCGGGGGCGAGGCCGTATTCGAAATTCGGGATGCTCTGCCCGCCGTGCTGGTCGTTCTGATTGGCTTGAATGGCGATGCAGGCAAGGGCGCTGTAGCTGCGGATATCGTTGGGTTCGCGCAGGAAGCCGTGGCCCGTGCCGAAGCCGCCCTTGAACAGCGTCTTGATGTCGATCTGGCAGCAGGTGGTGGTCAGGCTCAGGAAATCAAGGTCGTGGATGTGGATGTCGCCGTTCTTGTGCGCGAGGCTGTGCTTCGGGTTGAGGATGTACATCTCGTAGAACTGCTTGGAACTTTCGCTGCCGTAACGCAGCATCATGCCCATAGCGGTGTCGCCGTCGATGTTGGCGTTCTCGCGCTTGAGATCGTTGTCCTTGGCGTCCTTGAAGGTGAGGTCGCGGATGGTGGTCATGAGCCGGGTGTTCATTTCCCGGATCTTGGTCCGCTGGTGGCGGTACAGGATGTACGCCTTGGCGGTGCGGGCATGGCCGCTCTTGATAAGGGTTTTTTCTACCAGATCCTGCACCTGTTCCACATCGGGGATGGCGTCCTCGAACTGCTCATTGAGGCGCTCCAGCACTTCGGCGGCTATCTTGAGCGAAAGGACATAATCCTTCCCTCCCTGACTGCTGGCGGCACGGAAGATTGCCTGAGCGATCTTGTTCACGTCAAAAGGAACAATGCGTGCGTCACGTTTCCTGATAGAACTAACCATTCGTCATCTCACTCGCTTTAATCAAGAAAAAAAGCTGTTTGCAGTTCGCAACAATATGTACTTGTTACTGAAAGGAAACAGATTCATACATCCAGCATAGCCTATCCGGCGACTCGGGGCCAGTGTCTAACACTCTTTTCCGACAAGTTCTTTTTCGAACCACCCGCCGTCCGATTGCCTACCATCGGGACGCAAAAAAGGACGCCTTAGAGCAACGAGGCCCGTCGCTCTTTCGTTAAACCGGGGAGACCCACTATCAAAACTTTCTGAATATCCGAGGGTTGATATGCTCACCCCGATATCGGGGGCATACGGCAGCGAACCCTCGCTTGTCCGGGGGGATGTCTCTCTGCGTGAAGAAGGTGTAAACGCAAACCGGAAGAGGATCAACACCCCTGTACATGCCCAAGCGAAAGCTCTCTCCTCAAAAGCCCCGGGAAACAAGGCTTCCGTCGGGATGAAAAATTTTTCAGCTTTTTTTATACTCCGGCGAGTCATATCAGGGCCATTCTGTCAACCGCCAATTTGCAGCTAGTTACGCATAACTTTTCTTAAGTATTGAATTATTTTTTTCTAGAAATATCAAAAAATCCTGCCTCACTGCCCCTTTATTCAGCGTATGCGGGCCTCCTTTAAAAAGTAACAATTCCTAATTATAGAAAAACCTCCACCAGGGGAAAGCCCGCCGAAAGCGTCTGGAGGCGGTAAAGCCACCCCAAAAGCCTCCCGGCACCCCGCACGGAGGATCGGGTTTCCCGCCTAAGAGAAGCGTCCTCAACCACCACGGCCAAGCCGTGTTGACGGGTGGCGGGTAGCCCGGTACAAACCCAAAAGGCACCTTCAAGATGACCGCCGGTCAGCCCATCCCTTCCCAGTCCGGCACAGCGCTGTTTGTCTCGCCTTGCCAGCCCTCCGGCGTTTCCGTTCCGAGAGAACCATGTCCATTGTGACGGAAGCGGAGGCATCCTCACCCTGCCGGTGCCCCGCTCCGTCAGAAAAGGCGGAGGCGCCGCGGATCAGGTCCGTCCGCAGCGGGAGCCGTGCCCTGACATACGGAAAACATGAAGTGCATTCCTTGTTTCAACATCCGCCGCAACCTACGGCGGCAAACCCACCGCGCATACCGTGCGCTCTTTTTAGGATACGTTGTATGACAAACGGATTTACGAAAGCAGAGGATCTTGCCCGCCCGTAGCAAAGGCTGCTGCGCGACGAGCTGAAGATTGAAGCAGGCGGCCTTTGCTCATCCTCACATGAAAATTCATGCAAGGAGTGGGCAAGGTAGTGAGCTATACCAACGCCGACCGGATACTTCCCCGCGAACTGCTGGACGCGATCCAGCAATATGCCGACGGGGTGTATCTGTATATTCCGCGCAAGGCGGAACGGAAACGGGCTTGGGGCGAGGCCACGGACTCCCGCAGGGAGCGGCTCGCCCGGAACAGGGAGCTGTACGAGAAACATCTCGGCGGCGCTCCCGTGCACAAACTGGCGGAAGAATATTACCTCTCCGCCAAGACCATCTATAAAATCCTTGCCTCCATGCGGCAGGCATGACGGACAGCGCCACAGGCCCACGCTTGCGGCGCTTTTTCGTTTGAGAAGCGAGAAGGAGGACCACAAAAGCGCCCGTTTCCGATATAAGGCAGGGATACTTTTTTACACAGGAGTTTCCACATGCAGCCAACATCAACAGCATCCAACCCGTTGTTCGACCGCGACTTCCTTCGCGCCACCATGATGGGCCCCAATTGCGTCAGGTTCGCCGAAGAACTGACCGCAAACATCCCCCTTTCTCCCCATATGCGCGTGCTCGACCTGGGGTGCGGCATGGGGCTGAGCTCGATATACCTCGCACGGACATTCGGCGTGCGGGTGTTTGCCGCGGACCTGTGGATAAACCCTTCGGACAACTTTGCGCGGTTCCGGGACTTCGGGCTTGAAGACGCCGTTATCCCCCTCCGGGCCGAAGGACATGCCCTGCCCTTTGCCGAAGGGTACTTCGACGCCGTGATCTGTATCGATGCCTACCATTTTTTCGGCTGTGATCCGGAGTACCTCGACGCCCACATCGCTCCTCTCGTCAAGCCGGGCGGCTTTATCGCCGCCGCCATCCCGGGCCTCCGGCAGGAATTCACGGGGGACATCCCCGACGAGCTCCGGCCTTATTGGAAGGAAGATATCAATTTCCACTCCGCCGGATGGTGGGCCGAACTCTGGAAACAGTCCACCCGCGCCGCCGTACGGGACGCCTTCTCCCTCCGCAGCCACAAAGCCGCATGGGAGGACTGGCTCCAGTGCGACAACCCCTATGCACAGCGCGATGCCGACATGATGGAAAAGGCCGGCTGGCGCTACTTCGACTCCATCGGCATCATCGCTACCGTGTCCCCGGCAGCCTGTTCGGAACCGTACCTTCTATTATAAGGTAGAGGTCTCCCTTGAAAGCCTGTCGCCCGTGCGGCGGAACGGCCTCCCCCTTGGCAGCCCCACCTTGGAATACCGTTCGCCGAACCTCCATACCTCCGATAGGCATTCGTCCGTTTCCGGCACCAACCCGGACGGATGTATACCCGCCATCCCGCATCAGCCCAAACCTTTTGCCGGAGCCTCACACCTCCGGCAAAAGGGCATCCCCGGCGAGCCCGGAACACAGCAAAAAGCAGCGGCTTCGGGCGAGACTCTCTCTTCCGAAGTAAAAAAGCCCTAAAGATCTGCATGGATTCCATCCGGGAAAGATGCATGGATTCAATGGCGACGGTCCCGATGATACCCACCCGCCGGGACGCCAAATAGAAACAAGTCTCATTGACAGCCGATGCACGACTGCTTATAAACAAGAAAAGTTTTCGGCATCCCGCCCCGTTGGGGATGCCCATCATTCTTGAGAAACGCGCCTTCGCGCACCTCTCCCAGCCCGACATCATCAGGACTGCTCCATCGTAGATAAGGCCCTGCACATTACGTGCAGAGGCCTCTTTTGTTTTTCCTCCTACCGTTTAAGGAGTCCTGATATGGCGGACATCATTCTCAATAAGCCGGAAGCGGGCACTCAGGCCGTCTTCGAAGCGGCCGGGGACAGCCGAATCGACCTCAACTTCCCTACTGATCAGGCAACGCTGGAACGTTCCGGCAATGACCTTATTTTCCGTTTCGACGACGGCAGCACCGTTGTCCTGCGTGATTTCTATACGGCCTATACCAAGGACTCCATGCCCGACTTCGTGATCGAAGGCACTCCGATCGCGGGCGAGCAATTCTTCACGGCCCTGAACGAACCCGACCTCATGCCCGCGGCCGGTCCGGCGGCAAACGCCGCCAGCGCGGACGGCGGACGCTTCCGCGAATATGCCGACGACGCCCTCATCAACGGTGTAAACCGCCTTGACGGGCTCGACCTGAGCAGCAACCGCGCCTTCTTCCCCGAGCGCGACCCGTGGGGCGGCCTGCGCGGCGACGATACCCCCAACTACGCGCCGACCCTCAGCGTCAGCGGCTCGCTCGGCGTCATCGAATCCGGCGTGTTCCCCGGCGGCAATGAACTCTACGAGGGCGTCCCCTCCATGTCCGGCAGGGCCACCGGCACCGACGCCAACGGCGACACGCTTTCCTTCGGCTTCATCGACGCGAACGGGGCGCAGGTGACCAGCATCGTCACCCCCTATGGCGTGATGGCAATGGCCCCCGACGGGACCTACACCTATACCATCGACAACGCTGATCCCGATACCAACGGCCTCGCTCTTGGCGAAACCCGTACCGAAACCTTCACCGTCTACGTGAGCGACGGACGCGGCGGCCTCGCCACGCAGGAAATCACCGTCACTCTCACCGGTACCAACGACCGGCCCGAACTCTCCATCGCCAACGCCGCGCAGGGCATCCACGAAGACACAGCCTCCGTGGGCGGCACATTCGCCGTGCAGGACCCGGACAGCGACAGCGGGCAGAACCAGACGTTCCACATCGAAGGCGGCAGCAACACGCCCGCCGCCGACGGCACCAGCCCTTCTGACGGTTCCCACTCCGCCACAGGCAGCACGGACGCCACGTTCACCACGGACTACGGCACCCTGACTCTCGATCCCGCCTCCGGGCAGTGGACCTATGCGCTCAACAACGCCAGCGACAAGGTCCAGCAGCTCAATGCCGGGGAAACCAAGGTCGAAACCTTTGAAGTGACCGTCACCGACGAGCACGGCGCGACCTCCACCCAGACCATCACCGTTACCATCACCGGCACCAACGACATCCCGGTGATCGACACCGATCAGAGCAACTTCCATCTCGACTTCAAGGAACAGGGCGTCTACCAGCCCTCGGAAAACGGTGGCGGCAACACGCCCACGACGCCCGGCGGAACGGGCGAAGGCCAGCATCAGACCGGAACCCTTTCCGGCAGGATCTTCGCTTCCGATGCCGACAAGGAAAACGGGGCGGGCTCCACGGAGCACGATGTCAACAAGCTCAACTTCCACGTCGAGCACGCAGGATCGAGCCTGACCGACGGCGGCGCCTCCACCACTGTGACCGGAACCGGAACCCCCGGCACCGGGGACGTCGTCTATGCCTACACCTCCGCCTACGGCACCCTGACCTTCCGCGCGGACGGCTCCTACGAGTACACGCTCAACAACAAGAATCCCGGCGAAGCAGGTGCGGACGGCAATGCCGTCAACAACCTCGCCCTCGGCCAGACCGTGACCGAGACCTTCACCGTCTACGTCACCGACGCCCAGACCGGCCGGAGCGTGCCCCAGACCATCACCGTCACCATCAACGGCACCAACGACGTCCCCACGCTTGATCTGTCCAACGACAATCTCAACGATCTGCTCGGCGGCGCCGGCAACCTCCATGTGGTCGAGGACGGCGTGGGCCGTGACGACGCCAACACCCCCACCACTGATCCCGGCAAGGAAAACACCTCCTTCACGGGCCATACCACCGACACCGGAACCGCCAGCGGCAATGACGTCGACGCAGGGCATATCCTGTATTTCGGCGCGGCCGCGGGCGAGGACACCAAGACGTTCGATCCTTCCGTATTCAACACGGCCGACTCCACCGCCACGGGCGGCGCGGCCTCTTCCGTGGTTGCGGGCGGCCAGTACGGCAGCCTGACGATCAACTCCAATGGCTCCTACACCTACGCCATGAAGGGCGAAGGCGAAAACGTCAGCTTCGAGCTCGACGGCAAGATCTACACCTCCCTTGATCAGCTCGCCGAAGGCGACACCATTTACGAAACCTTCACCATCTACGTGCGCGACGAGCACAATGCGTGGACGGCGAAGACCGTCACCGTGGCCATCCACGGCACCAACGACATCCCCACCCTCGACATCACGGGCAGCGACTGGAACATCACGCAGGGCGGCGATCTGTCCATCGACGGCACCTTCACGGTCACCGACAACGACCGCGACGCCGGGACGGCTCAGGCCTTCCATATCGCTGGCGGCAAGGACACCTCCGGCACGGGCACTGACGGCGCACACGGGACCGACGGCGACACGAACGCCACGTTCACCACGGACTACGGCACGCTGACCCTCGATCCCGCCACCGGACAGTGGACCTACGAAGCCAACCCCGACGCGATCAAGGGACTCGGCAAGGACGAAACCAAGATCGAAACCTTCGAAGTGACCGTCACCGACGAGCACGGCGCGACCTCCACGAAGGAGATCACCGTTACCCTGCACGGCACCAACGATACGCCGTGGATCAAGCAGACTTCCATCGAACTGAAGGAACAGGGGGTCTATGACAGGCCCGAAGATTGGATTAAGGACGACGCCAATACCTCCACGACTGAAAAGGTCGGCGGCACATGGATAGGCGCCGGCGAGCACAAGCTCTCCATTGAAGGCGATCTGTCCCTGAATGCGGGTGACCTGGACGTTCACGACAAGCTCACCTATGGCATCAACGGGCTGACCACAGGCAACGGCTCCGCCGACAGCCTGAATGTGGCGATCAAGGGCAGTGACCCCGACGCTCCCGATACCGTGGAAGTTAGGGTCATCTCCTCCACGTTTGATCCGAGCAATCCGCATATCCAGATCATTGAGACGAACTACGGCACGCTCACCCTCGACACGCAGACCGGCAAGTTTACCTTCGACATCAGCGGGTCCGACGCCGACAAGCTGGCGCAGGGCGAAGAGCTGAACTTCAACTTCCGCACCACCGTCGACGACGGGAACGGCGGAACAGCCGAACACATGCTGGCCGTGAAGATCAAGGGCACCAACGATCGGCCCACGCTCGATCTGGTTGAACCCACCCACGGCGACAACGTCACGGTCGTGACCGACGATAAGACCGGCGAAGTCAAGTTCGACATCACCGAAAAGGCCGACGTCGCCAACGACACCACCGTTTCCGGGACGCTCAAGTCCGACGACGACGATCGCGGGGCGAACCTGCGCTACGGCGTGGCGCTCGGCAAGCAGGACGTGGAGTCCGAAGCGGGCCGAAACCTCGCCTTCGGTTCCGGTTCCGACGGCAAGCCCGGCATGGGCGAACCGCTCCATCAGGTCGGCGGCAAGATCGTGATTGAAGGCAGGTACGGCACGCTGACCATCGATCCGGAGAGCAATACCTACACCTACAAGACCAACGAAAACGCCGACCGTCTCGGCCTCGACGCCGACGGCAACCCGCAGACCGGAACCGACGAGTTCACCATCTACGTGCGTGACGAGCACGGCGCGTGGACGGCGAAGCCCATTTCCGTCACGGTCACCGGTTCCAACGACACGCCGACGATTACGGCTGACGACGCCGAGCACTGGGTCAAGGAAGCGGGCGTCGTGGACACCTCGACGGACCACGGCTCCACCACCGACACGGCGAAGACTCCGGATCCCTCCGACGATTCCCGCGAGCTGACCGACGCGGATACCAGCCTCTCCCGGAATGAAATTTCCGGTCAGGTCCACGTCAAGGATACCGACACCACCGACACCCTGACCCTCGACATCGGGGCGAAGGAAGGCTCCGGCACGACCCTCATCGGCGATCCCAAGACGGACGCCAACGGCAACATTACGCTGGAAACCGAATTCGGTTCCATCATCCTGCACAAGGACGGGACCTATACCTACACGATCGACGAAGACAAGACGCAGTCCCTCGCGCAGGGCCAGACCGAGAAGGAAATCTTCACCATCACCGTGAGCGACGGGCACGGCGGCACGGCCTCCGTGGACATCACGATCAACATCGTGGGCACCAACGACCGGCCTACTCTGACCCTGACTCCGACGAGCGACACGGTCGTCAGTGATCCCGGCTACGACAAGGACCATAATGAAGTCGCGGAAGACCTCACCGTCACCGGTACCTTCGAGGGTGCTGACCCCGACTCCAACCCCACGCTCGAATACGGCGTAAGCACCAGCGCAGGCAATCGGGACACCGCGTTCGACGCGAACGGTAACAACCCCGGCATGGGCGGCGGACATCATTCGGCCACGGGCACGTACGGCTCCCTGACTATTGATCCGAGCACCGGCGAGTACACCTACACGCTGGACACCGCCAAGGGCGGCGCTGCGGACAAGCTCGGCCTCAAGCCCGACGGCAAGCCGGAACAGGGTTACGATACCTTCACCATCTACGTGCGCGACGAGCACGGAGCATGGTCCGAACAGACCATCACCATCACCGTCAACGGCTCCAACGATGCGCCCGTCATCGCCAAGACCGAGAATACGCTCACGGTGACGGAATCCGGTTTCGATGAGCACAACAGTACTATCATCGGCACGAAGTCGGACAAGGGACAGGTGGGCGCCACCGACGTGGACACCAGCGATCAGGGCAAGCTGACGTATTACTTCTCCGACAAGGCTCACAACCCCGTCACGTTCGGGAAGGGCGACGTGATCGGCCATCTGACGCTCGCCGACGGTACGAAGACCGAGATCACGGTTACCTCCGTCAAGCCGGACGGAACCATCGTAACCGACTACGGCACGTTCCATCTGGACACCAAGACCGGCGAGTACACGTTCACGAAGACCGAATCCACCGGCAACGCCACCGATCAGCTCCAGCTCGGCGACAAGGTGGAACTCGACTTCTCCATCAGCGTGAAGGATTCCCACGGCGAAACGGCTTCGAGCACGCATGACGTCACCGTCGTGATCAACGGCTCCAACGACCGGCCTTCCGCCACGATGCAGGGCATCACCGTCAAGGAGGCGGGTGTCCATGACGGCAACACCGCGACCACGGCCGATACGGACGGCACCCTCGGCGCTGGCGAGCACCGGGTCACCTCCGGTACGCTGAATATAACGAACCTCAAGGACGTGGACGACGACATCAGCAAGGGGTTCGGAACCGGAGAGGATCAGTTCAAGATCAGCTTGCGGGGCTCGGGCAATTGCGGCACGCCGAGCCACAATGCCGACGGCACGTGGACCATGACTCACCTGCTGAGCAATGGCGGAGACTTCAACAACGTCAGGGCCACCCTCTTCAACTCCAACTTCCCGAAGGACGCCTTCGACAAGCTCGAAGCGCAGCTTCGAGCCGAAGGGCTGCTGGGACAGAATCAGGATCTCACTTACGGCAACGCGGCTTCCATCCTCTCTCAGGTGGCGCTCGGCACCCTGACCGTCAACCCGGACGGTTCATACTCCTTTACCCTGCCACCGGACGGCTCGGCGGGCAGCATGCTCGTGAACATGTTCGGCGCGGACAACTCCTCCAACCGGACCATCAACTTCTCAGTCACCGACCCGCACGGCGGCGTTTTCAACGGTTCATTCGGCGTCACCATCAAGGGCACCAACGACCGGCCCGAACTGGAACTGCTCGGCGGCGATGATCACCGCCTCGTTATTTCCACGGGTACGACGCCCGACGGAAACGCGACGACCCACGCCACAATCACCATGACCGAAGATGACAAGTCCTTCTCGGCCAATGCCAAGGGAACGGACGTGGACTTCGGTTCCAGGCTGACCTACGGCATCGCCGGAGGCCATATCGGCGACGCGGACAGTGCCGACATCAATGACCTGAAGGCGGCCTTTGACGGCGACAAGGGCATGGGCAACGCTCATACCCGGATCGAAACCGAGCACGGCGTGTTCACCATCGACTCGTCCACCGGCAAGTATACCTACACGCCGAACGAAGACCTGGTCTACGGCGAAAAGTACACGGATGAATTCACCATCTTCGTGCGCGACGAAAAGGGCGCGTGGTCGCAGCAGCACGTCACCATCAACGTGACGGGCGGCGCTGACGCCCCGATCCTCGTGGGCAAGCTCCCCAACGCGATCATGGCCGAAATCACCGAGGCGGGCGTCGTGCCCAACACTAATACGGACGTGGACGGCTCCATCCACGTCAACGGCCAGCTCGTGGACGGCCACTTCAACAGCGGCGGGCACGCGCTCGGCTCGTTCGAGGTCAAGCAGGTCGACACAGGAGAGGGCGCGGGGCATCTGATCGCCGGGTTCGTCGTGGGCGGCAAGTTCTACGCGGGCGACCTGCACACCGACTACGGGACCCTGCACGCCGAAGTCGTCACCGAGAACGGCGTGTCCAAGATCGTCTACTCCTTCATCCTGCCGGAACCGGGCACGAAGGAAGCCGCGAACCTCGACGCCCTCGACGCGGGCCAGCGTGAAAAGCTGTTCGACAACCTCAAGGTCGGCGTCTACGATTCCGCCCACGAATCCCTCGTGAACGGCGGCACCAACGCGGACGGCTCGTTCAACATCAATACCGGCAACTCGAACCTCATCCCCACGCAGGACGTGGATGTCTACGTGAAGGGCACCAATGACCGGCCCGTCTTCACCGACGAAAACGGGAACGTCATCGCCGAAGTCGTCACCGACGCGAACGGGAAGACCTTCACGAAGATCACTTCCGACCAGACCAGTGAAGGCGTGTTGCAGGAAGACGGCAGCCACACCCTTTCGGGAAACCTGAGCGCCCACGACCCCGACAAGAGCCACGGCGACGCGGCGGGCAACCTCAGCTACAGCATCGAGAGCGGCGGCAAGCTGGTGCAGATCATCGAAGGCAAGTACGGCATCCTCAAGCTCAATCAGGATGGCAGCTACACCTACGAGATCACCAAGCCCGAGCTGCTGAAGGAGCTGAATGCAGGCCAGAGCCTCACCGATTCCAAGCTCCCACAGGAAGTGTTCGACGTCCGCGTCACCGACCCGCTCGGGGCCCACAGCTCCGGCAAGCTGGTCATCGATGTTACCGGAACGGCGGATATGCCGACCATCAGCTTCAATAACACGGTGATATCTGAGGATAACGGCGCGATCGTAACGCCTTCGGAAGGCGATCACAGCCATGATCCCTCCATCACCGGACAGTTGACGCTGGGCGACAGGGTCGACGCCGAAGACATCGGCGGCAGCCTGACGTGGACGAACAAGGGACAGACCGGCTTCGCCACGGGCGCGGACGGCAAGCCGCTCGGCACGCTGAACATCGATCCGGAAACGGGCGAGTATACCTATACGCTGACCGAAAACGGCTCGAAGATCGTCCAGTCCATGAACGATGGCGACGTCAAGACCGAAACCTTCAAGGTGCAGGTGGAGATCGAAGGCGGCAAGATCGTCGAGAAGGACATCACCATCACCATCAAGGGCACCAACGACGCCCCGACCTTTACGGATACGGTTACCGGCCTTGAGGGCGACGTGAAGCAGGACGCCTTCGTCGATCCCGATGGAAGCGACGGCGGCGTCCCCGGCGTGGTCTTCACGGGGACCCTCTCCGGCGCGACCGACGTGGACGATCCGGACGGCCAGCTCCGTTTCATGCTGGTCGGCAAGGATGGGAAGCCCGTCACGGAACTCAAGACCGAATACGGCACCATCGTCCTCACCTACGAGACCGCGGCGGACGGTTCGATCATCACGCATTACAAGTATACGCTGGACAACGAGAGCACGAAGCTCGACGAAGCCCTCAATAAGCTCCAGAACGGCGAGACGCTGCCCGACGGCGCGAAGGTCGTGGTGGTCGACCCCCACGGCAAGGTTTCCGAGGAGCAGAAGGATCTCACCATCAACATCCATAAGCCCGACAACGAGGGTGGATGGGACGGGGGAGCGGGCCTCATCATCGACGCCGACAAGAGTGAGTTCAACGGCGCGGTGGTCGAGGACGGCAGGGATCTGCCGCAAACGCCTGATGTCACGGAAGGCCTGATCTTCGAAGGCCAGCTCCATGCCAAGTGGGACGGCGAAGGGCACACCGGAACGCCTCCCGACCGCGTCTTCGGCATCGAAGAAAAGGATGAGTTTGGGCACGGAACCGGAAAGCAAATCCAGAGCAGCGCCGCCGACGGTTTCGTAACCGCGGAAGGCAAGTACGGCTACCTCGTCGTCGATCCCGTTACCGGGAAGTATACCTATACCCTGTACAACGGCGAAAACGGCAAGCCGGGCACGGTGCAGAACCTCGCTGAGGGACAGATGGAGAAGGAAGAGTTCAACGTCATGCTCAACGGCACGCAGACAAACTCCAAGATCACCATCACCATCCACGGTACCAACGACGCACCGGTCATCGACAGCTACCAGAATATGACGATTCAGGAAGGTGACGATGGGCTGGGCAATCTGACGACCTCAGAAACCCTGAAGGCGCATGACATCGACAAGCTTTTGGGAACTGACGGGAAGCCCCTCCCTGAGGGAACCGAAACCTCGACGCTCAAGTACTACTTCGAGGGCGGAAACAACACGCTGACGACCAAGTACGGCACTGTCACGCTGACCTTCGATAAGGACGGCAACTGCACCTACACCTACACGACCGACGGGGCAAAGTTGCCCGACCATCTCACTGAGGGCAAGACGTTGCCCGATTCGTTCATCATCTACGTGCGTGACGCACACGGCGAGGTGGTTAAGCAGGAGATCACCGTCACCATCAAGGGCACCAACCACGGGCCCGAAGTGGTTCCGGGCGAGCACGTCCTGAACGTTGTGGAGGACGTGACCGTCTCGCAGGAAGGCAACCTGAACGATATCATCAAGGATGACGAAGGGCTGAACAACCTGCACTTTTCCATCAACGGCAAGGGAACGGTCGTGGAAGGCGAGTACGGTACGCTGCACATCGATCCGGCTACCGGAAAGTATATCTACACCCTGAACAATGCCGACCCGGAAGTGCAGGGCCTCAACTCCGAGGACAACATTCAGGAAATCTTCACGATCACCGTAAGGGATAAGCACGGGGAAATGACGACCGTTGATGTCACGGTCAACGTCAAGGGCACCGACGACACGCCCGAGCTCACACTCGGCAAGGTCCTCTCAGTGCGCGAAGGCGACGCTGACGCCGTTGGTGACACCGCCGTGGGCTTCGACAAGGATATCGCGGATCAGGGGCACCTGACCTACTCCTTCGGTAAGGGTGCTGACGGCAATCCTCTTACTGAAATAACCAACGAATACGGTACGTTCACCATCGATCCCAAGACCGGTGCATACACGTTCACGCTCGACAACACGTCCGAAACCGTGCTCAAGATGGCGGCGGGCCGTTTGTACGAGACTTCTATTAATGTGACCGTCACTGACACGTCAGGACTGTCAGATACAAAGGAACTCGTCGTCAATATCGAAGGCACCAACACCGCCCCCGTCATCACGAGCGGCGAGCACGGCGTCATCATCGCCAATCCGGCTCCGCTGGTTGAAGACGGCGGCGTCTCCAAGGTGACCGGACAGGTGACGGCCCGCGAATACGACGAAGGCGACCACGTCGTTGCCTTCAAGTTCGTGAACGACAAGGGCGAGCTTGTCGACTCGCTCACCGGCAAGTATGGCACCATCAGTATCGATAAGGACGGCAACTACACCTACACGTTCAACAACGGGCAGGCGCAGCATCTTGGCGCTGGCGAAATGGCCGCCGAGCACTTCAACGTCGTCGCCGTCGACACCTACGGAGCGCAAACCACGACGCCTTCCGACCTGCAGATCCAGATTCAGGGCACCAACGACGCCCCGGTGATCACCAGCCCTACCCCCGTACTCAACCTGACGGAACTGGCCAGCGGGCAGGCCGAAATAACCGGTACCATCACGTTCAACGATGCGGACAAGAAGGCCGACGGAACCTTCTATGACACGCACACCTTCTCGGTCAGGCCCTCCGGAGCGGCCGAGGCGGAAAACGGTGCAGCAGCCGAAGGCAAGTACGGTACGCTGACCATCGATGAACACGGCAACTACAAGTACACCCTGACCAGCGACGCGCTCGGAGAGGGAGACAAGTACACAGAAACGTTCACGGCCACCGTGGACGACGGCAACGGCGAGAAGGCCACCCAGACCATCACCGTCAATCTCACCGGCACCAACGACGCCCCGGTGATCACGGACTCGCACACCGACAACGGAACCACGGGGTCCTTCATCTTCACCGATGCCGATGTAAAGGCCGATGGCTCCTTCTACGATACGCATTCCTTCGCCATCAGCGTCGACGGCAAGGCACACGGCGTAACGCTGGATTCCACCGGCACGCACGGCACCGTCACCATCGACGGCCTGGGCACGTTCGAGCTGACGCAGGGCGACGGCGGCAACTGGCACTACGCCTTCACCGCCAGCCCAGAGGCCATAGCCGGGGCCGCTTTGGGGAGCCTCGTGACGCATGACTTCCAGATCATCGTCAATGACGGCCATGCCACGGCGATGACCCCGGCAGGCGAAGATTCCCTGTCTGTGAGCTTCATGGGCACGGGTACACCCCCTGCAGACATGGATCTGGGCAACCTGACGCCGGGCATGGCCCAGGGCGATCATCTGCCCGGAATGGATGCGGACGGACACCAGCTCGCCTACGCCTTCGACAAGGCCGTGGACGGCAACATCCAGGGAGAATTCGGGAGCCTGCATTTCAATGCGGAAACCGGACAGTACACCTACACTCTGGACACCTCGGAGGACGGCCTCCACAAGCTGGCGCAGGCACAAGCCGACGGTTCCGCCCTGAAGGAATCCTTCGGATATACCGTAAGCGGTCATGAGGGCCATTCCAACGGCTCGCTGGAAATCAACCTGACGGATCTGCACACGCAACTCGGCCACGCCGGAGCCGATACGCTCGGCGACCAGACAGCGGCGCATTCACAGGTGATCTTCGGCGAAGGCGGCGACGACGTCATCCACGGCGGCGCGGGCAACGATTGGCTGTTCGGCGGCGAAGGGGACGATCAGATCTTCGGCGGCACGGGCGACGACATCCTGTACGGCGGCGCGGGTAACGATTACCTCGACGGCGGGACGGGCCACAACTCGCTCTACGGCGGGGCCGGAAACGATATCCTCGTCTACAACCAGGGCATGGCCCACGCCAGCGGCGGTGAAGGCATCGACTTCCTCGTCGGAGCCGAAAAGGACACGTTGGACAGCCTGTTCGCCAACCCGGACAACAATCCCATCCAGAGCGATATCGAAGTGCTCATCACGTCCAAGCCGGACAGCCTGAGCCTTACGAATCTGGATGATCTGAAGAGCATCGGCATCTCCATAGAGGGCGATAAGCTCCACCTCTCCGGGGATTGGGCACCGACGGCTATCGGAGGAGAGGAACACGGAATCAGCCTCGGCAATTACGCCGAGTTCACCCATCACAGCGACCACGGAGACATTACGATCCTCGTGCAGTCCGGTACGCCGGCCACTGACGACCTGGCGCAGCAGATCGTCCAGAACACGCTGAACCACGGACAAGGCTGATCCTGAAACGCAGCCGGAAGCCTTCCGGCTGCACCAAACACCTTATCCATCAATTCTGAAACAAAGGGTCCCGTCCCGGCGCTTTTGCCGGGACGGGACCCCTTTCTCAAACATCGCCGACCCGCTTTACCCAACCTTCACAGCAACAAAAAAAGCGGGGAAATCGCATCCCGCCCTATCGGCAATAATCCGTTTGGGGGCGCCGCGAGTGTCTGGCCAGCCCACTCCCTCTATGCACACGGGGTAATCGCCACTTGACGCTCTCCCCTTTCTTGCCCACGGAGGATGGGCATACCCCACGGCCCCGAGTGAAGCCGCAGTCCACGCTCTTCGCCCAGACTTCTTCAAAAAAAGCCATTGATCCTGCTCGAATCAATGGCTTGCCTGTCTGCGCCGGGGCAGGAAAAAGGGCATAGGCGGGGTGACGGGACGCGGCGGCATTGTACGCCGGGGACGCGGAGCGTCAAATGATCCGGTGACGACCACGGCCCGCTCCTCTTCTTCGAGTTCCTGCTGGCAAGCCACGCAGTACCGTACCGAAGGCGACGCCAAGAGCCGCAGGAGCGGTATGGGCTCCCCACACGCCTCACAGACGCCGTAATCCATGACCTCGATACGCCGCAGGGCGTTCTCCAGATCCCGGATACGCTCGACGCGCCGGGCGGTCAGCCGCTCATCCACCGCACGCTCGCTCAGACGCGAGGCCAGTTCGTTTTCATCGGGACATTTGAGAGAAATCTCCGGAGACATCCGGGGCGACCGCAACGCCGAAAGTTCCCGTTCCATCATCCATCGCAATGCAGCCAATTGAGAGGTGTTCATACCGTTCCTCACTTGCGGGGGTTGTTCCGTGGATCCGGATGTATCCCCCACAACGCGACGGCTTCATGACGCCCCTATGGCTTTTTTGTGCAACACATGAAAACTGTTGGCACGGATGGCGGAGTTTTCCTGTCCTGCGCTCTGCGCATAGGCATCGCGCAAAACGGCCACAAGGCCCTCAACCGTCCGAAGAACTCAGCATTTCCCGCAGATCCGCAACGCTTGCCGCCAGTCGCGTGGCACCGGCCTCCACGAGTTCCTTCCGCGATCCGTAGCCGTACAGCACGCCTATGTCCGCAAGCCCGGCCTCACGCGCACCCGTGATGTCGTACTTCCGATCGCCCACCATGACCGCACTCGACGGGGCTATGCCCCGCTCCCGCATGGCATAGCGGATCACGTCGATTTTGGAGGAACGTTTCCCTTCCATATCCGCGCCGTATACGCCCTCCAGCGCCCCCGCAAACCCGAAATGCTCCGCGATGCGTTTGGCGAACACCTCCGGTTTCGAGGTCGCCACGATGAGCCGCCTACCCGCAGCGCGCAAGGCTTCAAGCATTTCAGGCACCCCCGGATACGGAGCGTTCTCGAAAATCCCCTTATCGCGGAAATACACGCGGTAGGTGTCCACGGCGCGTTTCGCATCCGCGTCACTCATGCCCATTGTGCCCCGGAACGAGTCGTACAGCGGCGGCCCGATAAACGACCGCAGCGTCGCCGGTTCCGCTTCCATCCCGAAGCTCCGCAACGCGTACCGCACCGAATTGACGATCCCCGGCTCCGAGTCCGTCAGCGTCCCGTCCAGATCAAAGAGTATTGTTTTGTATTGCATGGCTCGCTTGTACGTCCCCCCGGGCCTTTGCGCAACCGTGGCCGGGGTAGGGATGATGCCTCCGGCGGCAAGGGCTGCCGCCCCTTGACCCTGCCCGGGGGGGCAAGCGCCCCCCCGGACCCCGGCGAGTGTGATCCGTCTCCTTCCGCACTTCGTTTGAAAGGAAACGGATCGCTTCTGCCTGCATCAGGTGATTACCTGCAAAAATGTTTATTATTTAATATAAATACAATGAAATACAAAAACATGATTATCGTTCCGAGCAACCCGCGCCGTATCAGAAGCTTTTCTCCCCAAAATGCAGCCATTCCCCCGCTTGAGATGAGGGATTCGATAAGGTCGAAAGTCTTGGGAAGAGGAGGGGTGGGTTTGGGA
>UMHD01029449.1_pt1 | contig 42464 bp, 32 predicted proteins | sample 1965461 | NCBI WGS metagenome assembly UMHD01 (sample SAMEA4836091, study PRJEB28245) | human gut metagenome | biome: gut microbiome; material: fecal sample | place: Denmark | collected 2008 | reverse complement strand
GGCGCGGGCCGCGCGCGCAGGGCGCCACGGAGGCGCCATCCGCGCGCACCTCTCCGCGCTGCGGGAGCAGGTAGCCCGCAAGTATGCGGCAGAGCGTCGTCTTGCCCCGGCCCGACGGCGCGACCAGCGCGACGCGCTCCCCCGGTTCGACGGAGAGGTCCACCCCCGCGAGCACCGGCTTCCCATTTGCATAGGAGAACTCGATTCCCTTAGCTTCGAGGCTCATCGCTCTCCCCCCTCTTCCTCAAACGCAGAAAAGCCGTGCTCCGGCATAGCATGCCAAAGCGCGCGCGAGAACGGGTGCGCGAGCAGCTCGGGAGCGGCAAAGCTCGAGCAGGCGGTCTCCTCGACCACCGTTCCGTCGCGAAAGACCGCCACGCGGTCGGCAACGCTGAGCGCAAGCTCTAGGTCATGCGTGATGAGAAGCACGCCGCCTCCCCCGTCGGCAAAGGACCGAAGATCGTCGAGAGCATGGATGGCAAGATCCATGTCGAGGCCCGGCGTGGGCTCGTCCGCTACGATGAGCCGCGGATCGTCCATGATCGCGCAGATGAGCAGCACGCGACGCGCCATGCCGCCGGAGAGCTCGTGCGGGTACATGCGCTCGACCTCCGCCGCCAACCCATAGGCGCGGAAGAGCTCGCGCATGCGCTCCATACGCTGCCTACGGCGCTCCCTGCCCGCTCGGCCCCGACCGCAGGCCCCCACCACCTGCTCGCCCACGCGCATGAGCGGGTCGAGGTTGTTCACGCTTTGCGGCACAAGTGAAATGCCGTGCCCACGCAGACGCGCAAGGTCGGCGGCGTCGCAGCGCTGTCCCTCGAACCACATGGCTCCCGTCACGCGCGCATTGGACTCGAACAAACCCATGATGGCATCGGCCAGAAGCGTCTTCCCCGAACCGCTCGCCCCCACAAGCGCAAGCATCTCCCCCTCATGCACCGACAGGGTAAGGTCCTTGATGACGGGGGCGTCAACCTTCTGCGCTTGAAAATAGGGTGCGGCGGGATCGTACATCTTGAACCCGACCGAGAGATGCTCGACGGAGAGAAGGTGCCGGCCCTGCGGATGACGCGATCCCGAGGCATGACGATGGTGATGATGGAACTCCGCATCGGTATGCATCAGCCCTGCACCCCCTCGGGCGACATCATGCGCCGAAGCAGCGCGCCGGCGCGATCGAACATGAGCACCACGGCGAGGAGGGCCAGACCCGGGAACACCGCGAGCCACCAGGCGCCCGAGGTGAGATAGCCCATCGCTTCGGACAAGATCACACCGATGGCGGGCTGCTCGGGCGACAGCCCGAATCCGAGGAACGTGATCGATGCCTCGTGCAGCACGGCATGGGGAAAGAGCAGCACGAGCCCCACCAGGTACTGCGGAAGCACATGGGGTATGACGTGCGTAAAGGCGATGCGCAAGCGCGATACGCCGAGCGCGCGCGAGCAGGAGATATAGGGCTGCTCACGAAGCTGCAGGATCTCGGCGCGCAGCACGCGGGCAAGGCTCGGCCAATGCGTGACGGAGATGCCAACCATGACCCCGAGCGCCCCGCGGCCGAGCGCATAGCTGATGAGGATGAGAAGCACCATATGGGGGATGCCCATCGTAAGGTCGATGAGCCAGCTCACCACAGCGTCGACCCGGGGCCCACCGAGCGCGGCGGCAGAAGCGAGCGCGAGCGCGATGACGGACGAGACCGTCGCGGCGACGAGCCCCACGACAACCGAGGTCGAAAGCCCCGCAAGCGTGCGCGCGAGCATGTCGCGGCCCATCCAATCGGTTCCGAAGGGGTGGTCGAGCGAGGGGGCAAGGTTGCGCGCATCGAAATTCGTGGTCGAGGCGGCGTCGGCAAGCATGATGCCCGCGATAACGACCGCGCAGAGCGCGATCGCAACCCCTGCCGCCATGACGAGCATGGCGCGCCTGCCGCTGAGCACCCCCGTCGCCGCAGGCTCGTGGAAAACGGTGAGCGACGGGTGGTCGTGATCTTGAACGAGGCCGGGGGCATCCGCCTCAGTCTGCCGGCAACGCCGCGCCTCGCCATCTTCTCGCACCGTCATCGCATCTCCTCCCGCACGCGCGAACCCAAACGCGGGTCAACCGCGCCATACAGCAGGTTTGCGATCGCGTTGCCAAGAAAGACGAGCGCGGCCGTGGCGAGTGCGATGCCTACGAGCAGCGGCGCGTCTCCGCCAAGGCCCGCCGTGACAGCCGCCTGCCCGAGCCCGGGATACGAAAAGACCTGCTCCACCAAGATGGAGCCTCCCACGATCTCGCTCACCTGGGAAAACTGCAGTGTAAGTGCCGGAAACACGAGGTTTCGCAAGCCATGGCGAAAGACGATGGACCGAAGCCCCTCGCCGCGTGAACGCGCGAACCGCACATAATCGCTCCCCAGCACGTCGATGGTCTTCTCGCGCGTATGAAGCGCCACGTTGGCTATGCCCGTAAGCGAGAGCACCAGCGCGGGGAGCACCATATGGTAGAGACGCGTGGCGAGCGGAACCGCGCCCGTAGAGCCGATGGGAACCGAGAAGCCCAGAGGAAACCACCCGAGGTAGACGGCGAACACCATGAGCGCGATGAGCGCGAGCCAGAACGTCGGCGTGGCCGAGAGCACATAGCAATACCCTCGCACGAGCCGGTCGAGCCAGCTGTCCCGAAGCGCGCCGGATGCGACCCCCAGTACAAGGCCCACGGCGCCCGCGATGACCCACGACGCCGCCAGAAGCAGCGCGGAGCTCGCGAACCGCTCGCCCACCACCTCGACAACCGGCTCGTTGAAGCGAAGGCTCTCGCCAAGATCTCCCTGCACGGCGTCGCCCAGCCACGAGAGATAGCGTTCAACGACGGGCGTGTCGGCGTCCCACCGCTCCGCCAGCTGCTCCCTGCGGTCCGGGCTCATAGTTGCGTATGCCGCCTGTCCCACATTGGCCTGCACGGGATCGATGGGCGAACTTCCCACCAAGAGGAAGGTCAGAAAGCTCACCGCCAACATGAGCAGCGCGAAGCGCGCAACGCCGCGAGCGACCGAGCGCATCACGACCATTCCCAGCGGTCCACGTTGTTCACGAGCGACCATCCGTGCCCGTGGGGATGCGACTTCTGGTCTGCCACGACGAGCCCCTCGCGCTTAAAGTAGAGATGATCGACGTTGGCGATCCACGCCCACGTTGCAGCGCCCTTGGGCGCGAAGCCGTTTTCGCCGTCCCAGGCCGCGAGCTGCCAGTACGCGTAGGAATCCTCGATGCTCTGCTGCGCCAGCGCCTCGTCGAGATGGGCGTCGATCGCCGCGTTCTCGTAGCACGCGTAGTTACCCCAGCCCGTAGAGTAGTTGAGCGCATACACCTCGATGGGCGAGTTGGAACCCCACCCCCAGAGGACCGGCTGCTCGTACTGGTGGCCGTAGATCTCGTCCCAGCTGCCACCGCGCGGGCTCGCCTCTATGCCAATCTGGGCAAACTGGTTAGAGAGTTCGTTGGCAATCGCCTGGCGCGCCGAATCATCCGAGGAGTACCAGATTTCGAACGCAGCGCGCACGCCGTCCTTCGCGCGCACGCCATCGCTGCCTATAACCCAGCCGGCATCGTCGAGCAGGCGCGCGGCCAGGTCGCGGTCGAGCTCGACCTTCATGTCGTCGCTCGACCACGGCATTTCGTCGCTTACGCTGTAGGCAGGCTTGCCATAGCCCGAAAGCACGTTCTCGATCACCGCATCGCGGTCGATAGCGTAGGTGAGCGCGCGGCGAACCGAGAGGTCCGCAGTCACGTCGTTGCCCATGGCGTAGCTCGTCCCGCCCTCGGACTTCGTGCCGCCGGCAGGCTGCGTGGGCAGCGAGATGCCGCGCGAGTCGACCGTCGCATAGCTCACAAGCTCATAGCCGTCGAAGCTCTGCTGGGCGTGCGTCGCGTAGGTATACGCGATGTCGACCTCACCCGCCTGCACCGCCGCAAGCGCTGCGTCCTCCTCCATGAACACGACGACCACGCGCTCCATGAGCGGCGGCTCGCCGTAGTAATCCGGGTTGGCGCTGAAGATCGCCTGCTGGCCGCGATCCCAGCGCTCAAGCATGTAGCGGCCCGACCCTATGGGAGCGGAACCGTATCCATCGCCATAGGCGTGCTCCGGCACGATACCCAGCACCGCGAGGGTGTACAGAAGCGCGTTGTAGGGCTTGTTGAGATGGAGCTCCGCCACCGTATCGTTCACGGCAACCGCCTCGTCCACCATGGAGAGGTCACCCTCGAAGATGTCGCTTTGGATCGCGGAGTTCACCGTGAACGCCACGTCGGAGGCGGTGAGCGGTTCCCCGTCGGTGAACGCGACATCGTCGCGAAGCTCGAAGGTCCAGGTCAGCCCATCGTCAGAGCAGCTGTAGCCCGTCGCTAGGTCGTTTATGAACTCAACGTTCTCGTCCGTGGTGATGAGCGTCGACTGGATGAGCGGCTCGTGCACATGCTCGCCGCACCCCCATGCCACAAGCGGGTCAAACCCTGCCGCGGGCTCGCTTCCCGCGTTCATGGCGACGATCACCTGGCTAGAAGCTCCTTCGGAACCAGACCCGGAAGGTGCGGAGCCGCCTTCGCCCGAGCCTGCCGTGCAGCCGCTCAGCAACGTCGCGGCACCCGCAGCACCTGCACCCGCTATAAATCCACGACGCGACAGCATGCCGCTGCCGCGCGCCTCTTCGTTTATCATGAGCATGCTCCTCAGCACCTCTGGGTAGTTCGCGTAGACCGAGTGTTACGAATAGTTCAATTCGTGTTACTCTTTCCTCATCCTACCACATTTGTTGAAGGCATCCCAGCCGCCAGCAACATGCGCGCAGGCGGCAACGGAAGCGAAGCGGGTTTGCGAGACCCTATACATCGAGATAAGCAAGCAGGTCGTCGCGCTTATTGGGCACCAGGCCATCGACCGTTGCATCGAGCGCGCGCCTAAGCAGGGCGCCGATACGGGGGCCGGGTGCCACGCCGGCGGCAATGAGGTCCGCCCCGCTGAGGGCCAAGGTTCCCACGCTGTACGCCTCGTTGTTGGCAAGCAGCTCGCGCACCATCTCGCGCATGCGCTCGATATCCTTCACGTAGTAGAAGCACGACGGAGCCTTTCCGAGCGTGTCGGCCCGCTTGATGTCGAAAAGCTCGTTCATGAGGCGCGGCGTATCCAAACCCGAACCAGCGAAAAGCCCCATAACGCGCAAAAGGTCGCTGCGCTCGGCGCTCATGGGCCGGTCGTGATATCGAATGAGCAGGCATGCGTCGCGCATCACCTCGCTCGGGCACGCAAGGCGGTGCATGATCTCTCGCGCCTGCTCCGCTCCGCGCTCGGGGTGTCCGTAGAAGTGGCCGCACCCCCGGTCGTCGAGCGTGAAACAAGCCGGTTTGGCGATATCGTGCAGGAGCGCCGCCCACATGAGCGAAGGCGATGGGGCGGCCTCGGGGCCGGCGCCATCCACGCTCGAGAGCGAGAGCTCGCCCGCCACGGTAAGCACGCGGGCGATATGGTCGTATACATCGAAGGCATGATAGCGGCTACGCTGGTCAAAGCCACGGCAAGGTCCCAGCTCGGGAATGGCCGCGCACATGATGTCGGGATACCGGAGCAGGGCATCTCCCGCATGGCCGGTTGCAAGGATGCCATCGAGCTCCCAGCCCACTCGTTCGCGTGCCACCGCATCGAGGAGGGGCGCGCACGAGGCGAGTGCAGACGCCGTCTGGGGCTCGACCACGAAGTCGAGCCGGCAGGCAAACCGCACGGCGCGGAGCATGCGAAGCGCATCCTCTTCGAAGCGCCGGCGCGGCTCCCCCACCGCCCGAATCATACGGCGGCGAAGGTCTCCCGCACCGTCGTATACATCGAGCAGACCGCGCGTTGGATGCCACGCCATCGCGTTGACCGTGAAATCGCGGCGGGCAAGATCGTCCTCCACGCGCTGCGCAAGGCGAACAGATTCGGGATGACGCCCGTCGGTGTAAAAGCCGTCGAAACGATACGAGGTTACCTCGATACGCTCTTCACCCCGCACCGCCGTGATGCCACCGAATTTGATGCCCGACTGAACAACCTTGAAGCCTTCCGCCTTGAGGGCGGATTCGCTTTGCTGCCAAGTTCCCGAGCAGCAAATGTCCACGTCGTGGCATGGAGCGCCTCGCAGCGCGTCGCGGACCCAGCCGCCCACGATCCACGCCTCGAGCCCCGCCCCCTCAAGAGCACGAAGCACCTCGAGCGCCGTTGCGGGCGCAGGCGTTCCGTTCAGGGCAGGCTGCTCGACGGTAATGCTAGGCGCCGCGCCGGTATCGATATGCAAGCACTCGTCCATTACACCCCATTCACGTTGACAGGTACAGTATACGGTGCCGTAGCGAAATGGGCGCTCATCGTTTTGCGCTTCATGTGCCCCGCCGGGTCCGACCCCGTGCGAAACGGCCCGCCTCGGCTCGCCCCGGCTCGTCGCCGGCACGCTCACCGGCTCGCCCCTGGCACGCCCCGGCTCGCCCTCCGAGCGCCCCCGAGCGCTCCGCCTCCTGAGCGATCACGAACGCTCCCGAGCGCCCCACACGAGGCCAGCGCAAACCGCAGGCGGGCACGCCAAAAGAAAGCCCCCGAGCTTGAGCACGGGGGCTTTGCATATCCTCAACGAGGCGTTAACGCGCGAAGACGCGTCAGAAGTTGCTAGCGCGGGAGCTTGCGGACGGTCACGCGCTTGCTGTACTCGTCCACATGGCCGAAGTCGCCCAAACCGACGCTCTCGGCAACGTTCGCGCCCGTGGCCATGGCGAGCTTGAGCGCCTCCTCCACGTTGTCGCGATCCTTGTACCACTTGAGCAGGAAGGCCGCGAGGGTGCAGTCGCCGGCGCAGACGGAAGACACGAGCTTGATGTTGAACTCGCGCTTGGCGTACCAGATGTCCTCGCCGTTCGAGAAGTAGGCGCTGCCGCGGCTGCCCATGGTGAGCAGGACGTTCTGCACGCCGGCCTCGTGGGCGAGCGCAAGGGCGCGACGGGCGTCGTCGTCGGTATCGATCTGGACGCCGAAGATCTCGCGCATCTCGTGATGGTTCGGCTTGATGAGCAGCGGGTGCGTGGAGCAGAGCGTCTTAAGCTTGTCGCTCGAAAGGTCGAGCACCACGTCGGCGCCGCGATCCTGAGCATGCGCCACGACCTTGTCCAGGAAGTCCTTGGAGGCCTTCGGGGGCAGCGAGCCGGAAACAATCAGGCAGTCGAGGTCGCCGGTGGAGTCGAGAATGCGGAAGAGCTCCTGCTCGTTCTGCGGGGTGATCGCGGGGCCCGGGTTCAGGATGCCGTGCTCGGACTGGCCGTCGTTGAAGTAAGAGTTGATGCGGGTCACGCCATCAATCCAGACGGGGCGGCAGAGGCAGCCCATGTTCATGGTCTCATCGACCACGTACTTGCCCGTGAAGCCAGCGAAGAAGCCGAGCGCCACGGAGTCGACACCGAACTTCTTGAGCGCGAAGGACACGTCGAGGCCCTTGCCGTTGGCGGTATAGCTCGCCGAGAAGGAGCGGATGTTCTCGTTCGGAACAAGCGGCGGGCAGGAAACGGTCATGTCGACCGCGGGGTTAGCAGTCAGCGTATAAAACATAAGACAGCTACCATCCTTTCATACTAATGCTGCATGGCGCATAGCTTAGGCGCGCCATGCAGCAAAATCAAGCGTCGCGACCCGGATGCTTACCGAGACTTAACGCAGCCGTGCACGGTGGTAGAAACGCGACCGGATGCGGGCAGGCAACAAGCCTAGCGCGCGGCCTCGGTGAGTGCGGCCTTGACCTCTTCGGCGGTCTCGAGCTGCATAACCTTCGCCTCGAGGGCGTCGGCGTCGGCCTTCGTCCACTGGGAGATGACCTTGCGGGTGCGCAGGACGCTCGGCGCAGAAACCGAGAACTCCTCCATGCCCCACGAGATGAGGAGCGGCGTGAGCAGCGGGTCGGCCGCGGCCTCGCCGCACATGCCCACCATGATGCCTTCCTTCACGCCAGCCTGGATGATGTTCTTGATGGCGCGCAGGACCGCCGGGTAGTACCAGCTGTAGAGGTAGGCAACCTTGTCGTTGCCACGGTCGGAGGCCATGGTGTAACCGGTGAGGTCGTTCGTGCCGATGGAGAAGAACGCGGACTCCTTGGCGAGCAGGTCGGGGATGTTGGCGGCGGCGGCCGTCTCCATCATGATGCCGACCTCGATGTTCTCGTTGAACTTGTAGCCCTCGGCGCGCAGCTCTTCCTTGCACTCCTCGACGAGCGCCTTGACCGAGCGAATCTCCTCGACGCAGGTGACGAGCGGCACCATGATCTTGATGTCGCCGAATGCGCTCGCGCGGAGGAGCGCGCGCAGCTGCACCTTGTACTCATCGGGGTTGTCGAGGCAGTAGCGCACGGCGCGATAGCCCATGAACGGGTTGTCTTCCTTCTGGAGATTCATGTACGGAATCTCCTTGTCGCCACCCACATCGAGCGTGCGGATGATGACCGGAGCGCCCTTGAGCGTGACCGCGGCCTTGCGGTAGGCCTCGAACTGCTCGTCCTCGGTGGGAAGCGACGTGGCGTCCATGAACAGGAACTCGGAGCGGAAGAGGCCGATCGCCTCGGCGTCGTGGTCGACGGCACCCTTGGCGTCCTCGGGGTTTCCGATGTTGCAGGCGAGCACCTTCTTCTCGCCGTCGGCCGTGACCGTGGGCTTGCCGCGGAAGGCCTCGAGCGCGGCCTTCTCGGCCGCGAAGGCGGCGGCGCGCTCCTGGTAGTCGGCAAGCTGCTGCTCATCGGGCTCGCTGATCACGTGACCGTTGATGCCGTCGACAATGGCGACCATGCCGCCGTGGAGGGCGCCGCAGGCGTTGGAGACCGAGAGCACCGCAGGAATCTCGAGGGCGCGGCAGATGATGGCGGAATGCGAGGTGCGGCCGCCGACCTCGGTGACGACGCCGACGACGTTCTCCTTGTCGATGGTGGCCGTCATGGACGGGGTGAGGTCATGCACAACGACGATGCTGCCGGCCGGAAGGACGGAGAGGTCGACGACCTCGCGGCCGAGGAGCTCGGCCAGGATGCCGGTGCGGATGTCGGCGATGTCGGCGGCGCGAAGGCGGAACATCTCGTCGTCCATGGAAAGGAACATGTTCTCGAACATCGTGCTCGTCTCGACGAGGGCCTGCTCGGCGCAGGTGCCGCCGTCGATGGCGGTGGTGATGCCGTCGGTCATACCGGGATCCTGGGCGAGCATGATGTGGCCGCTCATGATCTCGGCCTCGTTCTCGCCCACGGTGATCTTCATGCGGTCGGCCTGGGCCTGGGTCTTGGCGCAGAAGGCATCGAGGGCGGCCTGGTAGCGAGCCTTCTCGGCAGCGGTGTCCTCAACCGCATGCGGCTCGAAAGACAGGTCGGGCTCGGCGGCGACAACGACGGTACCGATACCGATGCCCTCGGATGCGTTAACTCCCTCGTACATTTTTATCCTCTCTCCATTGCCGCGGGCCTGGCCGCGCGGCATGCGGATATGTGAAAGCGCAGGCACCGACAGGGCACCTGCGCTCACCATATGAACTCAGTTGTTGTGAGATCCGTTCAACACGAGATGGACGGCAACTGGGCTACTCGCCAAGACCGCTCTTGATGAGCTCGATGGCGGTGGTGAGAGCATCGGCCTCATCGGCGCCGTCGCAGCGGATCTCAACCTCGGTGCCGCAGGGGATGCCAGCGGCCATGAGGGCCATCGGGGACTTGCCGTTGACCTCCTTCTCGGGGGTGACGACGGTCACGTCGCAGGCGAACTTGCCCATGGTAGAAGCGAAGAGGCCCGCGGGACGCATGTGAAGACCCTGGGGGTTGACGAGGGTGACCTTCTCAGAAACCATACTTGTCTCCTTTTTCTGGATGCCCACGGCGGGCCCGCCGCCATGGGGTACATCAACGACTCTCCTAGTGTACCCCATACCGCGCCAGTTGGTATGGAAAAACGGATGAGTGGTTTGGGATGTTGCGGAGTAGGATACGCACCGGAAGCCGACGGCGGGACGGCAGGAAGTGTTTTCCCCTTTGCTGCGGTGCCGCATCTGGCTTATTTCGGGCAAGATTTTGCCGAATTAGCGATTTAATACACCCCTATTTCTGCCATTTCTTGCCCGAGTTTGATTTAGAGCGATGATAACGCCGCAAGCGCTCGATCGCTGGAAAGCCTCCAGAACAAAACTCCCGCCAAAGGATCGAATTATGAAGGACCAGCCGAGTACTCCCAATCAAAGAGGTACAAAACCGCAGGTAGGAACAGCGGACTGATAACGGCTACTTCGACCCCATCCCAAAATTCGATCCTTTGGCGGGAGTTTTGTTCAGCGTCCTACCATTGGGGGCGCTTTAAATCGCAAACGCGGAAACCAAGCAATCAGTTGTTCAGGGATGGGGCCGTACTTTTGACCAAGCGAGAGCGGCCGCGCGGGATGCTATCTCCCGCGCGGCCGCCTTGGTCACATATGGTGCGCCCAGGGGGATTCGAACCCTCGACCTTGAGATTAGAAGTCTCCTGCTCTATCCAGCTGAGCTATGGGCGCATGCGCGCTAGCGCATGGATGATTATAGCCTATGGACGAGGGCGCGACGAAGTTGGACTCGGATCCTATCAAACACCGTGGTGGCCTCGACAGCCTTGTCATCCAATACGTCCTCATATCTGCGCATCTGGCTTTCGCGTATCTTCATCTCTTGCGAGCGCGCTTATTCTTTATGTGATAACGCTTGGTCAGACGAATCGACATCCATCATCACGGTCTCGCTCTCCCCATCACGCGTCAAGTAAAGAGAGATTCACCCCTTCGGCAAGCCAGGCTATCGAGCCAACGGTCTCCGCTGCGCCCCAGGTGCAGCACGGCGGCAAGCGTGACACCCGTTAACTTGGTGAAATATCGCTACAAATCGTCTTACGCAATGTTCGTAGAGCCCGACACCAGGCACCAATATAGCGTGAACGCAAAACAGGAGTCGCTTCACTCCATCTCAACTCCGATGTAATCGCACGCTCTTTATCGAAAGAACTGTATTCCCCTGTTTACCCTTCAAACTCATTGCAGCCTTAACGACATTGCCAAATCGCGCTGTCGCACAATGGTGCACGGAGGATTAGCCCTTTTGAAGCTACAATCTTCCTGTTTCCTTGAGGTACACCATCCATTCAAGGTCGCGTGCCGACTGGTCGAGTTGCGTGTCGAATTCATGCCACGTTCCATCGGCAGTTTGATAGCCAAAGCCGTTCAAGATGGGCACTTGCTGCATCACGTCGAGCGTCGCGCATTGAAGGTCGGTCAGCGGCGCGCCGATGGCGTATTTCATGAGCGACGAAAGCGTGTAGATTCCCATATCGCGCCGCTCGGACACCTGATCACTGCCGGCGACATCGTAATTCGCCCAGATTAAGTACGGAGTTTGATACTGCTGCTCTATATGCGCGACGCCTTCGGCGCCGGTGGCATATCCCAGCACATCGTTGAGCGTAGGCGACATCGAGGGCTGATGATCCCCGAAGAACACGAGCACGACGGGACGGTCAAGCATGCGCAGTTGCTCGATGAAGGCCTCGAGTTCGCGGTCAGACTCCTCAATAAGCGCAAGATACTCGGTGAGCTGAGCCGACGTAGCTTCATCGATACCGGCTGCAGCGTGGGGCACCAACGTGTCCTCGGGCATATCAAACGCATCGTATCCGCCATGGTTTTGCATGGTAACGTCGAATACGAATTGTGGTCCCTCGTTTTCCTGAAGCACTTCGAGAATCTTCTCGTAGGTCACCGCGTCGGACATACCGGCGTGGATGACCTCGGAGTCGGGGTCAAAATCGCTGATGTCGAGAAACTCGTCGAACCCGAGCTCTTGGTAGACGCTCTCGCGGTTCCAATTCGTCGCAGGCTGAGGATGGATTGCCGTCGTTTGGTAGCCCATCTGCGCGAACTGCTTCGCCACACTCGAGGTGTCGGAGAGGTTGTACATCATATAAGGCTGATTTTGGACGCCGATGCTGTGCATCGGGATGCCCGTGAGGAACTCGAACTCGCTGTTGCAGGTGCCGCCGCCAACGATGGACGCGTACACATTGCCCGTATACAGCGCGTCGTCGATCGACTTGAGGCGTTGCGGGCCAGCATACCCGGCGCCCAGGTCGCCAAAGATTGAAAGATCCGAGGACGACTCATTCATAATGACGACAACCGAGGGGCTGACCTCCTGGAACTGGGCCTCTGCCTGGATGCGCGCTTCCGTGGAGCCGAGCGACGCCTGGTACTGCTCGACATGCGCATCGAATATCCTCTGTGCCTCTGAAGCCGAATATCCCTCGGGAGCCTCAATCCGCGCGTTCTGGATAAGCGACGCGAAGGAGGCGGTAAAGCCCTGGCTGCGATAGACGCCTAGAGCATCCCAGAACGATTCCTGCAGCCCGAAATCGCGACAAAGACTCACGGTGTAAGACAACGCCCCCACCAGAGCAATCATGACGCACCCCGCCACGACGCGAGCAGAGGTGAGCACAACACGGGGCCGCTTGCCCAGCTCTGCGGGCCTCGGCAGCGGCCGCATCAGCGAAAGCAGACTCGCGGCGACGGCCGCAAGCGACAGCGCAATGAGCGGCTGAACGCTGAGGACGAAGGAGTAACCTCCGCTCACTGACAGCGCCGTCCCCAAAGCGAGCAGGTCGCTCGGCAGAATGGCCGAACTCTTGAACTCCGCAACAAAGAACTGCGCGATGCCCATCACCGCATAGGTTGCAAGTGGAATGAGCAGAACCGACCCGCGCCGGTTGCCGATTACGTACAGAATGATATAGGGGATGACAATCAAAACGAGATTGATGGTGACATACGATAGCTTGAGCTCGAACAAGAGCGTGTTCCACGGAATCTCGAGCATGAAGAAGGAGAGGACCGTGACCGCCACGAGCACCAAGCCGTCGCGCAGGGCGCAGGCCATCTGGGCCTGACTGCGCTCGGCACGCTCGAGCTCATGCAATAACGGTCGACGAACCAAAGCGAGCGCTCCAGAGGCAAGCATGATGCACGAATTAAGAGCCAGGTAGCAAAGAGGAATCGCTAGATGACCCGTAAACCCAGCGCAAGCAAAGGCAATCAATATGCCAAACGAAGGCAGACACCACGCGATATCGAAAAGGAGCTGTTTAGAAGATGCGCCCCGGCTCCCCCGCAGCCATACATAGGCGGCAAGGTTGATAAGGACAAGCGCTCCGATTGCGGAAACCGCACCATACATCCCGTCGGGATATGCGGGAACAAATACCTGATCGTCCATCCTGCTCACTTCGTCTGGTCGGTGCGTATGTCGCATCGATTTCATAACCAGACACTAAGTGTAAAGAAAAAGTAAGTGCAGTGTAAGCGAGTCGAATGCAGTTATGGGAAGTTAATGGCTGGGATAATCACGCAATCTCGCTATCCACATGCCAACCGTCGGCAAGCCCAGCGTAAGCGCTGGCGACAGAGAGGAAGCAAAGCTCGAGGTAGACTCAGAAAAGTGAGGACGCTCGAACTCACGAAAGAAGCGTCAGACTGGAAGAGGAAGGCATAGGACACGGAACAGGGCCGCCGATCCGGGGAAGGCCCGCACCACATTACATGACGCAGCAATTCTTCTCTACACAATGCCCTAGACGCATGTTCACTAGTGAGGTTCACCCCATCACAGCAACAATCAGCAACTCGAGATGCCGAAATGGCAAACCTCAACCCTGAACAGGAAGTCATAGAATCGGTTGCTCTATTATTTTGCATAGAGCTCTTGAGCAAGTTTTAGTTTTTGCCTTTTCAGCCGATCAGCCTTTTCTAGAAACAGAGAATCGACAGAAGCAGACGAGGCCTCGCCGGGACCCGCATTTCCCCATCCAGTCCCAAGCGAGAATAATGACGAATGCTTGTTATCGTAATAATCATTTTTATAATCAAGAACGATACCTTTAGCCCCAAGCGCGGCGGCGACAAGATGTATGTGAAATCTGCTGCTTACATAGATAGCGTTATCTGAAACTGGAAAACCGGAGCTCCATAGGCGCGTAAAAGGTATTATTTCTACATGACCAGACCATTTATCTCTAAAAAGAGACAACGACCAGCTGTCATCAGGTGGAATCGCCTCAATCAGATAGAGAGGGATATCATCCCCAACATCTGATTGACGCAGGCATTCAATGGCCACATCGACCATTTCGTCCCGCCTGCCAACTACATCCTGCTGAAGGCAAATAAAGACACCGTTATCGATTTTTTCCTGTTTAGGCAAACCCAACGCCAATGGCAAAAAAACATCATCATTGCCGAGACGAATCCCAACCGATTCCGCACTCGCCGAATCTCTCGCGTCGGCATATTCGAAGTTCTTAAAACACTCTTTGAGATTCTGCGCATCGACTTCGCTAAGAGGGAACAAGCCTAACCCTGTACAAAATAAACGCACCTGAGGAACGATCTTATGTAGAGCAGATACCGCATGAACCAAGAGAGTATTGGCACGCCACATCGAGTTTACGTATCCCCCACCAAGCAAATGAATTGAATAGGCGCGCCTCAAGATATCAATACCATAATCTTCCCTTGGTGTTCCCCCGCATTCAATCCAATGCTCGACTTGCTGAATTGCCTCCTTCATATCATCTATCAAAGGTGTCGCATTCCAAACAAGTTGCCATAACGTGTTCACGCAATGAAGCCGCGGATGCAATCCCTGGAACAAAAGCGACGCATGGCTGGGATTAGAACAATCGAGCCAGACTTCATCATTGGGATATTGCTTCGCCAGGTAACTAACCCAACCACGAGTAATTAGCTCATCCCCATAATTCGGCAAACCAGCAGTAGAAACAAGATAGCGAATCTTGTTGCGCCTCCCTTTGTTTTTGCGCAGAAGTTCTAGCATAGGCTCCTCACAACTGCTCCATTTTGTTTAGATGGTAATCTATAACAAGGAATACCTTGTCGTATGCCCAATCATTTACAGTTTACAGATGAAACGAACAACACTTGACAGGATTTAGTGCGGAGAACGAAATGAAGGAACTGTACAAGTTGCAAACGCAAGCGTCCGATCTGGACTTACTGGGAAACAGACAGCTGCGCCTTCTCCAATCGGCAATCAACTACCATTCGCTTATCAATGCGAATCAAGAAATTGAATTCAAGATTTACATGGGAGAGAAATGGCAATATCCGCGCCTAACCGACGAATCTACAATTGATGGATCACTTACCTCAAAAATGGGACTTCACCCCATTTCGACATGCACTGCCCAAACAAATAATGAACACACGCCAACCGAAATCATTCCCGACAACTCAGGACCAATGAGCTGCAGGCACATCTTGCTTACTCCAGAAGATTCAACCTCCGCCGATGTAGAGGCGAATCGAAGCACCTCAGCGGCTCAGAAAATTTATAGCTATCTAGAAAAAACATTTCCCGTTCTTTTTGACGAAATCCGAGAGAAGCAGCGATGCAGGCGCGAAACAACATGGTATACCCCGGTCGAACAATCCATTCCATCGAAATGGATTAACGGAAAAAGCAATGGCATCAACTTCGCTGAACTAATACATCCTGAGCCTGATTCAAAACGAGAGAAGGCTGTCCTTGTCGGCATGCACTGGCTTGAAGCCGGAGGAGCCGAACGATGGGCTTTGGAGACCGTTACCCTCGCAAATAATAATGGGTTTCTCCCCATTGTCGTCACAGACCACGATAGTCAGCACCCCTGGATTACCAACCCAGCCTTTGACAATGCGCTCGTTCTCCCCCTCACCTTTCCAATTCAGGAAAAGGAGGGCGACGAACCCCTGCTTCGCGCACTTTTTAGTAGATTTGATATTAGGGGCGTTCTAGTCCACCATTGTCAGTGGCTGTACGATCGTCTTTATTGGATCAAATACTTTTATCCCGATTGCCAGATTGTTGATTCCACACACATTCTTGAATATAGAGATTGCGGTGGATTTCCCCACCAATCCGTTTCACATGACGAGTATATCGACATCCATCACGTTATTTCTCCTCAACTTGAAGAGTGGATGACGCGAGATCATGGCATCGATAGAGAAAAGGTAGTTGACGCGCCTCTTCTTGGACTCACCACCGATCAGCTTGACCCAAGCTATAAAGAACGCAGCGAAGAAGGAAGGTTGACCGTAGCATACGTAGGTCGCATCGCACGTCAGAAGCGTCCTGAATCTTTTGTTCTACTCGCTCGAAAGCTCAGACAGATAAATTCCGGATACTCCGTTATCATGCATGGAAGTGGAGAGGAAGAGCACATGCTCGACTATCAAATCCACAGGTTTGGACTAGATGACTACATTATACGAAGAGGGGAAGACATCCCAGTAGAAGAGACCCTACGCGATTCCGACGTCCTCGTTGTATCTGCAATAAATGAAGGTATTACGCTCACTTCGATTGAGGCTATCACGGCGGGCATTCCCGTCGTATCCACAAACGTAGGATCGCAACGGACCCTAATTCCTTCCTCCGGTCTTGTCGAGCGCAGCACATCAAAATTCGTAGAACAAACCGTTTCGATACTTGAAAGGTTGCGCACAGATGAAGCTTCGAGAAGGAGTCTATGGACTGAGGAGCATCTACTTCTTAAGAAATTCTCCAAGCTTGAATCTGCAAATTCATACTTCAGCCATTTGATGCATGATTGGAGCATTGATGAATAGACCGACCAGCGTTGCCGCAGTTGTCGTGACATACAATCGACTTGATAAATTAAAAAAAGTGCTTGCTGCGCTTGAAAAGCAAACTGTTCTGCCAAGTTCGATTATCGTAGTAAACAACGCATCGACGGACGGCACTGATGTTTTTCTAAATGGTTACAGAGACAGCTCTGCCATATCCAAGCGATGCAATATCAAAATAATCAACATGGAAAACAATATCGGAGGAGCCGGTGGCTTCTCGATCGGCATGAAAGAGGGCTATCTGTCCGGAGCTGACTATGTCTGGGTTTTCGACGATGACGGCTACCCTGAACCCGATGCACTTGAGAAGCTTCTCAATGGTTTTTCCGCCGCCGTTCGAGAGCTTGGACCAGATGTGCCCTACGCCTGCTCAGTCGTAATGTTTACGGACGGTTCTATTTGCGAAATGAATAACCCTGTTCCCACATGGGATTGGGGCAGACTGTTGGTTAAGGGGCAGAACTCTGTGATGACAACGTCCTGTTCCTTCGTTTCCGTCTTATTCCCAAAGTGGGTTATCGAAAAGTACGGACTTCCGTATAAAGAGTATTTCATTTGGTTTGACGATTCAGAATACACAACCCGCATCACGAAAGTCTGTCCAGGAGTTCAGGTCCTAGACAGTGTGATCATTCACGACATGGGAAGCAATAAAGGCGTTAACTTCTCGATGATCGATGACCATAACTCCTGGAAATTCGCTTTTGGAATTCGCAATCAAGCTTCATATCGACTTCATCATGAAGGCTTTATCAAGTATGCAATTTTCTGCGGTACGGTCATTAGAGCAATGAATCGCGGAAAAGTGCGAAGAAAGCTCCGAGTGAAGATGGTCGGAAAGATGCTCGAAGCAATCAAGTTCAACCCAAAGATAGAGTTTCCAACCAGGTAAAGAATCCAACCCGTAAATATCAAGTTAAGAATGCTGGCGCCCACTTTCTACATGAAGGGCGCCAGCATTCTTTAGATCAAGATCATTCCAGTAACTAGTAATCAACCTTATACAGGCGCATATCTCCTGAAGAAAGCACGAGAGAAAAGCCCGGTGTGTTCTCATCGATATTCTGTATTCCATTGAAGTATGTTTCGAAGCGCTCTGAGTAGTTGTTATCGAAAGTCGATGTAGAAGAGCCCCAGCCTTCAGCATCTAGTTGGATGACATATTGAATTCCACACTCTTTCATTAGTTGGCATATATCCGAATTTGACAAGTAATTTGAGGCTTCCCTTCGGAGGTCGCGATCTTCAGCTATTCCTGCAGAGTCATCTTCGCCAAATGCGACGAAAGACTTGAAATATACATTGATATTGTTGCTTGAGTACAGAAAAACGCTTCCGTCAAATGGGTTATTTAGAACAACCGAATCGGACCCGGTAATTGTCTGAACCTCATCGGCAAAAGCAAGTTCATCCTTTGAAAGCGAGAAACCAGCAGATAGCATGTTCAATCGCGTAAGATAATCTCCAGTGGCTCCAAATGAAGTTGTGATATCAGCAACGCCAGAAACATAGTGGTTGGGAGCAAACACTAATGCAACAATAACTAGCACCGAAGCCGCTGAAAGACCAAGTTCAATGAACTTGTTTTGCGCCTTCTTTGCATATGCTGCGACCCATCCAGTCGCCTCCGCTAAACCAAACGAGGCAATGGGAATCGCAACCAGCGCAACCGATGCTGCCGTGCGATTGGAATCTGTGTACCAAAAGCCAGAGAGTATGTGTTGCAGCGGGCCAGCCGTCGATGAGCTTACAAGGTAAATAATCACAAGCAAACAATATGAGGCTACCATCCACCTGCATTTAGGCCATTTTACTAAGAGAACCGCCACGCCAATTACTACAAAAAGGGCTAATAACGGCTGTGCCATACCTCCCGTAAAAGAAAGATTTAGCACATTAATCGCGGCCTGAGAGGTTGAACTGACCGGCGCCCAGGTATAACTAACAACCGCAGAAAGAAAGGGGAGATGATACAGGATAATCCAGAACCCAATAACGAAGGCAACAAAGCCTCCAATTGCTGCCTTACCCTTTTTGCTGCCCTTAAACTCAGGAAGAGAGCTAATGTGATATATGCAAAACGGAATCAAGATGACCGCAGCGGTAAAATCAGCGTTCGTCTGGGTAACAGCCATTGTAATGATCCCGGCCGAAGAAAAAACAATGTAAGTTTTTTTGAAACTCGCAATCTCCTTAAATATCAAAATAAAACAAACTAAGAAGCTTGGAAGTAATGAATAGGAAGCAAGGTTGGGATAGAGCGGTCCCCATTGAAGCAGTCTCCAGGGAAAAGCCCCGAACGCAAGAACAAGAAAAGCGCCGCAGAACTGAACCTTATAGTCGTTTCCAGAGACGACTTTTATTAAGGAAAACATGCCTAACGGAAAAACCAAACCGCAAAAAACAGACAATGCACTGTTCAACGCTTCGGAGGGTGCTATATCGAGCGCACATGTGGCCAACGCGGCAACGCTATGCAACATAGCTGGATAAAACTGCGTATTACTTAAGCCATTCACAAGATCCAAGGACGATGCGAGAGGAGAGAAGTACCCTGAACTAGAAAAGGAGCGAATAAGATTTAAATGAAATGCATTGTCATATAGCGTGATAAAAGACTCTGGACCATCAAGTGTTTTAATAAAAAATAGGGAAGTTACAAAACTCCCGACACAAATATAGAGCGCGGGCATCGCAAAATCGAAGACCCGTACACTAGAAGCGACACTTAACCCTTCATGATTAACGTCGCAACGGCGCCATCTATTACCGACAAGGTAGAGAATGATGCAGATGAACAGGGAGCTTGCAAGTATCGTAAACCAAGGGACGTTAACCCGCACAATGAAAAACAAGCTTGAAACTACGAATAAGAGAAACAGCGATAAAAGAGGAGAAATCCCAACGTTTATAGAATTGAGCATACCCAGGCCACGCAGCACAATGCAGCCAGGAAGGTACAGTACGACGCATAGGAATAAGCAAGAAAGCGCAAACACGATCCAAGCGGTTACTTCCATCTTCTCCCAATCAGTAGAACCAAATAAGACATTTTGCAGCGTCAAAGAAAAAGCATGTCCGATACCGTCGCGATAGACCTGAGCAACAAATACACAATACAGAGTTTTGTCAATGCAGGATTTGCATGGACAAAACTGTAACTATGGAATATGAATCTCACATCATTGGAACCGCCATTTTAATGATACTCGCGAGAAAGGCACAAATCTAGGAAACGGAAAACCCGGACACCACGACGCGGCGGGAGAACTCGGTCGCCACGCCACGCGAGTCGATGACGTTGGCGAACAGGGTGTAGTCCCCGGGCGCGCCCGGGACCCATTCCGCCTCGCTCTCAGGCCCCGGCCCCTGGATGACCCCCCAGTCGGCCCATCCCCCGCGCTCCCACACGAACTTGTAGGTGAGCCCGGAGGTGGTGCCCGAGGCGCCGATCGAGAGCGACACCGGCCGGCCCGCCGAGGGCGCGGCGGGAGCGACCTCGAACGACTCGAGCGCCCATTCCTCGGTGGCCTCGACGCGAACGCTCCTGGAGAGGTAGCCCGCGTCGTCGATGACGTCGACGGTGACCTCGTAGGACCCCGCGCGGGGAGGCTCCCACGAGACGGAGGCGGACTGGGACGGCCCCTTTATGAGGCTCCACTCCCCCGTCTGGAGGTCGACGACGCTGTACTTGTACTGAAGCCCCCCTCCGTCGCCGGAGACGCTGGCGGAGACCTCGACGGAGCCGCCGAGCTCGACGGACTCGGGGGACGCGGTCACCGAGGATACGGCCCAGGGGCGTATCCAATAATCTTCCGTTATCGTCTGAACGTTACCGTAATGGTCAGTTATGTCGCAATATATTGTGTAACTGCCAGCTTCTACCGGAATCCACGTTGAAGAACTGTCAGGGGAATCAGCTTGAATGACTTCCCAACTATTCCAATTGTCCTTTTCCCAGGTAAACTTATACAGTAGCCCGTCTACATCTCCGGCCACAAGAGCATCGAGTTCCACCTCTTTGCCTAGCAGCTGCGACCCGCTCGGCGAGAGGCTTAGTCCCTCGATTCTGTAACCTGCTTTGGTCTCACCTAGATACTCCGCTATTGCAGTCGCATCCCCAATCCCCCATTGCCTCAAGTAGTAATCAGAGGATAGTAATTCAGCATCTGAAGCACGATCTATAAAGCCGTGCTCGATTAACAGTCCGGGAATACCTGCCAACCTGCTGTTACGAATTACAGACAACGCATCCGCGGGGCTTCCATCCGGATAATACTTCCCACCGTTTATCGTGTAATCACTAAACTTGTTACCGCGATTTGCTAAACCAAAAGCTTGCAGTTTTTCTAGAATTCTGCTTCCAAGGTCATCCCCAACCTCATGCGCATCATAATACCAGCTGCTATCATTGGGAATCCAAACCTCGGCACCCGTTCCTCCTCCTGCATTAACATGAAAGCTGATAAATAGTGACGCACCAGCATCAGCTGCAATCTGAACTCGCTCTTCCAAGCCCACATACCTATCATCCGAACGAGTCATGATAACTTCAATGCCTGGATATTGCGCGAGTTCCCCCTCGCAATATTTCGCTATCGCCAGAGTGATGTTTTTTTCAATTAATCCGTAGGACATCGCCCCCGGATCAGAGCCACCGTGGCCCGCATCAAGGGCGACCACTACTTTAGATCCAGGTCCGCTCCTTCTGCTCAAAGCAGAAATTGGCGCTTCAGACAAATCATCAAGCTGAGATATCTCACCATTCGCATCAACCGTATACGCAGTAAACCCTACAGCAGGGCTCTCTTCAAATTGAGAAAGAGAGCGTACAACTGTAAAGGTATTTCTAGGTCGATTTGGTTTATCCAGATCAACGGTATGCGTTGACCTGATTCCATCTTTTTCAATAATAAAGGTCAAAGTATCCAGATAGTAATTGCCTTCATCTGTCAGAGAGGAGAATGACAAGCTAAAAGCAACCGCATTATTTCTTATTTCCGAAGCACCAACCGATGACTTTCTCGCTTCATCAACACGACCGTAAGTTAAATTAGCGGATATCAATTTTTGAGATGGATCGCTTAACGACACAACAACGTTTTGTTCATCATTTAACTCAAGGGTCCTGGACTCGATATAAACAAAATCAATCATGGCGGCATCTTCTTCACCAGAAGCAAACGCCATGACCGGTTGATGCACCACTAGACTTAACAGCAACGCAAGAATAAAGGCCCATATCGCCCGAAACCAACTATATAAAGCAAACTCGGTCCTCATACATATCCCTACGTAGGATTTTTATACTAAATCAACCAACCGCTTGCGGTGGTAACTCCCTCATAATAGTCTAGATTGATTGTAAACACCAACGCTCTGAAAGGTATGCTTAGTGTCTAACGGGCCGCTTTCCATGAAGCAAAACATAATTTGGAATTCAATTGGATCGGTAATTTACCTAGGCTGCCAATGGTTAATGTCGATTCTTATCGTCCGACTTTCTAATGGATACGAGAACGCGGGCATCTTCTCTCTCGCCATGTCAATCGGCAACCTGTTTACCCCATTTGCAATATATAGAATGAGGGCCTACCAGGTCTCAGACACATACAAAAGGTACTCATCGAGCCAGTATGCCGCTTTTCGAATCGCAACGATAGCCATCGCATTTATTGGTTGTGAGCTCTATACTTATTTCACATGCAATGAAAATGCTTGGCCAGCCATCACGCTCTATTTGCTATACAAGGGTATAGAGTGCTTTATTGATGTTTTGCACGGAGTTGACCAGCGCCACCTCAGGATGGACATAATCGGAAAGTCCTTCATTATTCGAGGTCTACTCACAATTTGCTCTTTCAGCATGGCGCTCCACTTCTCGAAAAACCTGGAAATTGCTCTCATATCGATAATACTTGTGACCGCGCCGGTTCTCTTTTTTTATGACTACCCCTCTGCTAAACAATTCGATAAGGTGCGCCCGGCAATATCTAGATCCGATACGATTCGTCTCCTCACAAAGTGCCTACCTGCGGTTGCCGCATCGATCGCCTGCAGCGCCGTACTGACAATCCCTCGTCAGTATTTGGCGGTGACGCAGGGCGACGCGGCGCTTGGTATATACGCCTCCATCGCTTCTCCTGTTGCATTAGTCCAAATGGGAGGCTCCTATGTCTACAGCCCACTCCTAGGAAGCCTTGCTGATACGTACAACCGCAATGGACGGCAGAGTTTTACTAGACTTTTTTTCAAGTCAATCATCGGCGTTCTTGGCGCCTGCCTCGTATGCTGCATAGGCATTCTTCTATGTGGAGAAAAGTTGTTTGCCCTGTTGTACGGCCCATCAATTGTAAACCACCTCTACCTCCTTCCTCCGATGCTCGCATGCGCAATTCTTACCGCCATCCTTTGGTTTCTAAATGATCTCCTTCTTGGGATTCGGGATTATTACGGAAGCTTCTTTGGCAACGCGAGCGCTATTATCGTTGCGTTGCTTAGCGCTTTCCTTCTTATTGACACCTTCGGAATGAACGGTATCAGCTATACCGGGATCATTGCCTATACAATAGGCATAGCAGCTTCGCTTGTTTCTCTGATAATCGATCTGAAGCACAGCGACCGTAAGACACCTAAGAAAGAATGCCATGAATAGCGTAGAACGAGAGAGAAAAATCGTTATCTTCTCAGCACAATATCTCCCCCACATGGGAGGAGTGGAAACCTTCACCTCCCACATTGCTGCAGAGCTTGTTGAGCTAGGCTGCGATGTCTCAATCGTTTGCCTTACAGGCGATATCAAAGAACCGAAAACTGAGATTGAAGATTCTGAAGTAACCGTCTATCGCTTCCCGGCGATACCCCTGTTGAGCGGGCGCTACCCCATTTCACTGGCGACTTCAGATATACGTTCATGTGTCGAATCGATCTCTCCGTCGCATATCGTTATCAATGCTCGGTTTTATCCTCACTCTGTCTTAGGGGCGATAATCGCCCGTAAACAAGGGCTAGTGCCGATTGTAATCGAACACGGAAGCGCTCACCTTGTATTAGGAAATAAGCTTCTTGACAAGTCAGTTGCCTTGATTGAACACTCCATGACCAAAGCCATAAAAGCCACCAGCCCACTGTTCTTCGGAGTGTCTCATAGCTGTAACGAATGGCTTAAGCATTTTGGCATCAAGTCCAGCGGAACTATACAAAATGCAATTGATGCTGACTTCTTTGTTAATCAAGGCAGCGGTCGAAGTTTTAGATGCGAACTTGGCATCGAGGAAAGCGCGTTCATCGTTTCCTTTATTGGAAGATTGGTCCCCGAAAAAGGAGTCAGTCAGCTCCTAGACGCTGCGCGCCTTGTTCCAGAGTGCCATTTCATTTTCGCAGGCGAGGGCCCACTGAAAAAGAAGCTTGTGAATGAAAGCCCGATAAATGTGCACTACGTTGGGAGGCTGTCATCCCCTGACACTAGCGCGCTCCTCCAGCAAGCAAACCTTTTTTGCTTGCCCAGCCGCTCCGAAGGCTTCGCTACCACCCTGCTTGAAGCCTCTGCATGTGGTACTCCGTCATTAGTTACAAATGTAGGGGGCTCAATGGAGATAATTCCCAATGAAGACTATGGAACCATAGTTGGCAGCGCAGATCCTTGTCTATTAGCAAAGGAGATAAAACGCCTGATCAATGACCATGAGCTTCTTCTTCACCAAGGGAGGAACGTTTATAAACTCACGCGAGATGAGTTTAGTTGGAAGTCGACGGCAAAGGCCCTTCTCGAAGCATGCAGCGCCTCTCAAGCTACGAAATCATTCTAATAATAGTGCGAGGGATATAATGAATACTGAAAAGGTATCGATTGTTCTGCCAACATATAATGGAGCTGATTTTATCGACCAATCCATTCAAAGCGTTATTAACCAGACTTATCAAAGCTGGGAACTTATTATCGTTGATGATTGCTCCACGGATTCAACGCCTGAGATAATAAGAGAATATTCAAACTCTGACAATCGAATAAGGATCATTCGGAACAATAATAATCTGAAGTTGCCGGCCTCATTAAACGTTGGGTTTTCCAAGGCAACCGGCGTGTACTACACATGGACATCTGATGACAATATATTTGATAGTGATGCTCTAGAAGTCATGGTTGAAGCCTTCTCAAACAACCCGCGAGCAGACTTGGTCTACTGCGACGTGCGCAGAATCGACGATACGGGGCATCCCGCAAAGGCCAAACAATTCAGCACCTCTCCTCAATTCCTTTACCTCTACAATGTGATCCAGGCTTGTTTCCTGTATCGATCGACCGTGCATGAAGAACTCGGAGGATATGACCCCAGCTTGTTCTTAGTCGAAGATTACGACTTTTGGCTGAGAGCGTTCCGCAAACACCAGTTTATTCATATCAAAGGCCCGCATTATAGTTACAGAATGCATGCTAAAAGCCTCTCCTCGACACGAGAACTGGAGATAAGGAATAAAACTCGTTCGCTTATTACTCGAGAAATAACTAGGGGCAATCTTCCGATCTCGAAATTGCTATGCGCAGCAACTGGCCTAATTTACAATACAGTAATGTATCGAATTGCAAGCCATCGTCTCCAATAGCTCACCTTATTTGAAAGGATAGACCGTGAAACGAGTGTTAATCGTTTTCGGCACAAGACCCGAAGCCATCAAAATGTGCCCACTAGCTCTAGAGCTTTCGAATCGACATGACGAATTCTGTGTATCCGTATGCGTAACCGGCCAGCATAGAGAAATGCTTGACAGCGTCCTCTCCAGTTTCAACATCTCCCCTGATTATGATTTGCATATCATGAAGCCTGGTCAGACCTTATACGACATAACCACAGAAGTCTTGAAAAAGATTAAACCGATCCTAGACGATCTTAATCCGGATATTGTTCTCGTGCACGGGGACACAACAACTAGCTTTGCTGCTGGACTTGCCGCATTTTATTCAGGGATTCCCATAGGGCATGTCGAGGCAGGTCTACGAACATACAATATTCATTCCCCTTATCCTGAAGAATTCAATCGTCAGGCAGTGGATAGCCTGAGTTCGATTTATTTTGCCCCTACAGTTAAGTCGAAAGACAATCTCGTAATGGAGGGCAAGCCAAGCAATCGCATTTTTGTAACCGGAAACACTGGAATCGACGCCTTAAAAACGACCGTTTGTGAATCATATACTCATCCGGAACTTGAATGGGCAAAAGAGTCGAAGCTGCTCTTAGTAACCGCCCATCGCCGAGAAAACCTTGGCAATCCAATGCACCACATGTTCCGCGCTATCCGTCGTATCGTTGAGAAATATCCAAATACGAAGGTACTCTATCCGATTCACCTAAACCCTAAAGTGCGGTCAATTGCCAACTCTGAGCTATCGGGATGCGAAAACATACATTTAATCGATCCCTTGGATGTCTTGGATTTCCACAATTTCCTTGCTCGATGCTATCTAGTCCTTACCGACAGCGGTGGGATTCAAGAGGAAGCTCCTAGCCTAGGAAAGCCCGTCTTGGTTATGCGGGACACTACCGAACGTCCCGAAGGCGTCGAAGCCGGAACTCTTCGCTTGGTTGGCACGGATGAAGAACGCATCTTCCAAGCTTGCGAGGAGCTACTTACTAACACGCGTTCCTATAATGATATGGCCCATGCGTCTAATCCTTACGGAGACGGCAATGCAAGTGCTCGCATTGCCGACGCTTTGATTCGTGAACAATACTAGAGAGTAATATGCAATGAAAGTCTTAGCCATTATTCCCGCCTTTAATGAGGAGGAATCTATCATCTCGACAATTGAAGAGTTTCTTGCAGAGGAGACGGGATGCGATTACGTCATCATCGATGATGGTTCGACCGATAGCACTGCATCAATTTGCAGAAAAAGGGGTTACAACATAATCTGCCATCCAGCCAATCTAGGGCTAACGGGAGGCTTTCAAACAGGAATTAAATATGCAATGCACAATGGATACGATGCTGTTATTCAATTCGATGCAGATGGTCAACATATTCCCAAATTCATCAAGCCAATGGTGGAAGAGATGCTTCGATCGTCTTCCGATATCGTAATTGGTTCTCGCTTCGTAAACAGAAAGAAGCCATTTTCCCTAAGAATGCTTGGATCTCGGCTTATCTCGATGATGATTCGCCTTACATCTGGGAAAAAGATACTTGATCCAACCTCGGGAATGAGACTATTCGACCGAAAAATGATGGAAGAGTTCGAGAAGCGATATGACTTTGGACCAGAACCAGATTCCATTGCCTATTTAATCAGACTAGGAGCAAAAGTATCTGAGGTTCAAGTCGATATGCGAGAAAGAATTGCTGGAGAAAGTTATTTGAATTTGGCAAAATCAATCTCATATATGGCAAGGACCGTCACATCTATTTTACTTGTTCAATGGGTTAGGTAAGATTTATGTCAAACTCTTTGCGAATCACTCTGTTCGTTGTTTCATTTCTATTATTTTCTTTCGTCCTTCGCAGAATAAGAAAATCTGGACTTGAGATCAGTGAATCTCTTTTTTGGATGGCGCTTTCCATATTACTTCTAGTCGTTTCATTAATACCTGAAGCGGTATATTTCGCTTCAGCGTTTTTTGGCTTTGATTCACCCTCGAACTTCGTCTTCATGTGCGGAATAGGAGTTCTTTTGCTTAGGTCATTCTCGCAAGACCTAAGAATATGCCAGCTGAAGAAGAAGCTTGCCTCTCTCGTTCAATACGAAGCACTTAAGAAGTAGGCATGATTTAGCTACCGCATCTTGTTGAATAGCGCAAGCTGTCTTGGGCATAAGAATGGATACCGTGGGTACTCTGATTTCAAAATCCAATAAACACAAACGTCTATCTAAATGGGATTTGTTGCGCTCCCTTTGCATGCTAGCCGTGGTGGTTGGCATAGCGGAAGTTATCTAGGCTCCCTGGCCGGCATTAACGCTGGATCCATCGCCTCAACCGCGGCTATACTTTGCGATCCCCTCTTCTTCGCACTATCTGGCTACTTCGCCATCAGGCCGCTTAGGAGCAGCCTTTTCTCGTACTATTCGCGCAAAGTTTCGACAATCATTTTGCCGCTGTTTGTGTATTCATTTTTGCTGTACCTCTACAACGTTGGATTTACTGGGCTCTCAATCCACGGATATATCGCCTATTTCTCTCAAGTATTGACACCCTGGTGGTTCATCCCGGCGCTTATTCCCTTTTTGGTTGTCGCGCCCTTCTTAAATTGGCTATTCGAAAAACTCGATGATCACCAAATCAAGTCCATTGCCACGCTCGCATGTGTCCTCACGGCTTGGGGCTTTATTTCCTATGTCCTCACATGGGTTTTCCGAAGCACGGGACATGAGACGCTTGTCTTGGTCATAGGCATCCTACAAAAGTTCGTGCCGACGGTAGTAATTCCTGGCTCGGCCTACTTCATGTACTTCTGCCTTGGATATTTCTTCCGGAGGCTTGCCCCGCTGGCAGTAGACAGCACTCGGAAGAAACTTATCGCACTCGGACTTATTGCCTGGGTGGTCGATGTTGTCTGTGCGTATTTTGGCGTTGATCGCTTCGATCCGAGCTTTCCCTGGCTCTTTGCAAGCATTGCCGTGTTGTTTGTCTTTGACCGGGCTCGAATTGAGAACACCGTGGCCCAGCGAATCCTTGAATGGACTGGCCGCCGCTCGTACGCGATTTACCTGCTGCAATACACCGCAATCGCTATCGTTGCCCCGTTTGTGTATGACACACTGCTTGCAGGCAGCATCGGAGACTTTATCGCTCCTATCAGGCTTCTGGTTTGGATCGGCATGGTGGCGGGCTCCTACTTGTTATCGCTGGCCGTTGCCTCCGTAGCTGATGCCACGTTACTGAAACTGGTGCAAGTGGGGTATGAGAAGGCGGTTACAGTGGCAGCCAAGCGTTTCGATTCCGCGGCAACAAGATAGGAAACACCCCCTACTGCCCCTGCGCGGCGTGCCTCCGCTCGGTGGCCTCTTTGGCGGGGCGCCACCAGGTCTCGTTCTCGCGGTACCACTCGATGGTCTCGGCGAGGCCCTCGGCGAAGTCGGTGTGCTTGGGCTCCCAGCCCAGCTCGCGGCGGAGCTTCGTGGAGTCGATCGCGTAGCGGCGGTCGTGGCCGGGGCGGTCGCGCACCCGGTCGAAGTCGTCCTCGTCGCGGCCGAACGCCTTGAGTATCTCGCGCAGCACCGTGATGTTGTTCTTCTCGCCGTCGGCGCCGATCAGGTAGGTCTCGCCGGCGCGGCCGCGGGTGAGGATGGTCCAGACGGCCGAGGAGTGGTCGTCGGTGTGGATCCAGTCGCGCACGTTCAGGCCGTCGCCGTAGAGCTTCGGGCGCGCCCCGTCGATCAGGTTCGTGATCTGGCGCGGGATGAACTTCTCCACGTGCTGGTACGGGCCGTAGTTGTTGGAGCAGTTGGAGATCGTGGCGCGGACCCCGAAGGTGCGGTGCCAGGCGCGGACCAGGAGGTCCGAGGACGCCTTCGTGGAGCTGTAGGGGCTGCTGGGACGGTAGGGCGTCTCCTCGGTGAAGCGGGCCGGGTCGTCGAGCGCCAGGTCGCCGTAGACCTCGTCGGTCGAGACGTGGTGGTAGCGGACGCCGTGCTTGCGCGCCGCCTCGAGGAGCGCGTAGGTGCCCTCGACGTTGGTGCGCAGGAACGGCTCCGGGTCGGCGATGGAGTTGTCGTTGTGGCTCTCCGCCGCGTAGTGCACGATCGCGTCGTGCCCGGGGACGATGCGGTCGAGAAGCTCGCGGTCGCAGACGTCGCCCACCACGAGCTCGGCTCGGTCCTCGGGCAGCCCCGCGATGTTCTCCGGGTTGCCGGCGTAGGTGAGCTTGTCGAGCACGGTCACGTGCACGCCGGGGTGCTCGCGCACCACGTAATGGACGAAGTTCGACCCGATGAAGCCGCAGCCGCCGGTGACGATGATGTTGGTGGGCTCGAACAATGCCGTACCTTTCTCGTAGCTTCGTGCTTTTCTATACCAGCTGAATGAAGCAGCATTGGATGCACGCGCCGACTTCTTTATTTAGATACGCCCTTCAGTTTAGGCTTTTGCACTATACGACGCCCTTCATCCAGGCAAAGCATTCCCAACCAGCCGCTTATGGCCCCACTTCTCATCGATTGACCGTGACTAAGCGCCACGTACCGTTATTTCGATTTTGGCTTTTCAAATGCATACCACTCGTTAGGATCTAAATCCAATCCGTTAAACAAACGACCGTTGTATGTAATTTTGCAGAACACCCCGTCGACAACCTGGATTGAATCAATTGTAATGGAATTCGTCTTTCTCAGGTAATCAACGATACTACTCAAATCTGTGCTTAACTTGCTATGCCAACCCAACGACCAAAGCACTCCCTGCCCAGGCTCCAGCTCATGATACCCGTAGAAATTAAGTTTTCCAGAAGCTATCGTTAAGACGGAATCAGGGTTTGCCTTGGCCAAGTCCTCAAATAGCCCAGAGGCTACGGTTATCCTGGAGGGGATCATCTGGTTGTTCTCTCTTTTGACAAAATCAAGGACCTCGGCAAACAGCTTGTTACAGTTCAATGCCTTTGACCCTCGATATTGCCCATAAATCAAAGAAAAGCGACGCCTTATCATCCTTTCCAACTCTTCCGCATTAATCGAATACCAGTTTTGGGTGAACCAGATTGAACCTGCACTCGAATCATCAGTACCGCTCATTGAGGCAGAGCGAATAAAATCCCGCCAGCACTCCTCAATCCTAGGCAGGGAAACTCGTACACTCTGCTCATCCGTATAGTATGGCTTCGAAGCATCTTTATCGCTTGCTGCCTTGCACTGCATGATGCCAGTGGTTTTGCATATACCGAGATAGGACAGCACGTTCTCTATTTTGCGAATCGTCCTAGGCCTATTCGTATCCTCAATGTACATGACAGCGAGAACTATTGACTTAAATAGATAATCCGACTCAAATAGTTTTTCATACCCACAATCATGTATTATCTGCTTGTAGTTCCTAAGATAGCCGTAAAGCCTCTTTTCGAGTCTCTCCGTCAAGGCAACAGAGGCATCTTCTCCGAATTCGCTCGAACCGATGATTAAGGATGTAATCCAATAGACAACCATGAAACCGATAGCAATTAGAATCTGAAAACCAACGTTCGTCTCATCAAAAACAGAAAATCCTTCTTGGGGAATACGACTAATTACCGCCACATCAAATATTATGCAAAGGCAAATCGATGCCACCGCCTCGAATGCGAACCCTTTCGGCGAAAGAAAAAGCCTCTTTACCAGTTTCGCAACAAACATGAAAACCCAGTAGAATGCCACAGAAAGCCAGCGCCAGTCCACTGCACATAATCTGTGACATGAAAGATATAGCAGACACGCAAGACCTAAATGTATCGCCTCGCAAACGACCACCGGGGCAAATATCCTGTACAGCACGTTTGCCATCGCGGCACTTCTAGAGACATTGCTGTAGGGTTCGATGTAGTAACGATCAATTGCATAAGGCCCTATCTTGCGAACTGCCCAGAATGCGAACATTGCAATGAATGCATTTACGATAAAAATCTCTGGCCCGATTTCGTTAAGTGAAAATTCCGCAGCAAATAGATACTGGATTTCCTTTTGAACCGGAAGAGGCAGACCGTCCATATTCAAACTCACAGAAAACCTCCGGCACTAGCTTGAACGATAACGTCTAGCAAAATTATATGTTTTTCCCGGCATGCCCGAAGGCGTCATCGCAATCGGAGCGATCCGGTGCCTTTGGGCTCTCTTCTGGGGCAAGATTCCCTTGGCATCGATAAACGAGACCAAATGGCCTGGCATCCTCGCCATTGTTCTATTTATCGCGAGCGTCCAAACCAAGAACATAATCTGGCTCCCCTTAAGCATTCAGCCGGCACTCTGCGCGGTGCCGTTTATGCTTGCAGGGCAGAAAGCACGAGAAGCGGGCTTGTTCGATAAGGAGCGCTGCCTCCCGCGCTGTGGATCTGCGCACTCATGACGTGGCTGTACTGCAGCGCGCTCTATGGGCAGCTGTATATGGTGAGCAACACGTACCAGCACGGCGCGATCGACGTCATCGGCGGGATATGCGGAGCCGCGATCTTAATCAAACTGAGCGGGATCGCTTCCGAGCGGCTGCCCGCCGCCACGCGCCCCCCCTCGCCTGGATCGGGAGGAACACGCCTCCGCTATTCTGCATACACCTCGTCGTGCTCAACGCCGCCCCGTGGAGTGTGCTCTTCGCTTGGTGCGATGTCCATGCGATGACAATTTGGCCCGTCATGTTGGTAATCCATGCCTTGCGCTCAAGTGTGCTGACAGGGATGAAGTGTGTGATGTCTAGACCCTTGACGCTGTGGTTCTTTACGTGCCTAGAGCGCGGAAGGAGGTGCGAGATGTTCAAGAGCTCGTATTAAAAGGTGTCATGTTGTAATAGACGCTGCGCATCTTCAACAGATAGCCGAGAACGAACAGGTAGGTCCCAGACTAGCTATTGAACAAAACACCCGCTCCGTCAATGACACGTTCCGCTACACAGCGAATGAGCGGTATTTCTTTTGACAGCTCAGCCTCGTGCAGAAAAGGTCTGTAAATACCACCTTTCCCCTGCTTACTATGGATGATTGCATTTCTAACTTTATATATCCTATTTACAATCCTCTTGATCGCATCAGTAGAATCCCAATCAACCAAAGGTGCGTTTGGTTCGAACACAACTTTTTTTGTCATGTAGTAGTCCTTCCAATGGGCCCCATCGCGCTCCAATCTCGAGGACAAATCGGAGATATCAATAAACTCCTCTAGGAGAAAGGTGAGCTCATTCTTTTCGTTACCATATCCAGCCTGCTGCTTACCGCCCGCTTCCTTCTCTATCATTTTGACAATCTCAAACAGGCAATTTTCTTCAAACGAGAAATCAATTGCCGTGAGCTTGCCACGCAGCTTCTGGGTCACTCCGCGCTTGTAAGCTTGGCTAAAGAAGTGCTCAAGCACATGATAAAACGAAAGAAAGCGAACGTAAGGATCTTCCGAGGAAAGTGCCAGACGATAGTAATCTACGGCTTCTTTATCATACTTTTTTCGCGGGGGTGAATCCAACAGTCGTTGATGCGATGATGCGGTCCTAAGTACGCGACTGAACAAAAACTCATCAACATCAGCTACCCTTCTTATCGCAGCGTCGGTGCAGTACATATATTTAAACTCGAAAGCAGTTGCTCGCTCACGAGCTGACGAAATGTTGCTCTTATTAGAAAAATCGACCGTGATGCTGCATAGCCCGATAATTCTCGGGAGCACCTCCTTCCAGTCGCCGTTACATGCTGCAAATACTTTTTCTTCTACCCTTGGGTAAGACAGCCTGGGCGAAATGACAAACATTTGAAGTGCATTACGGCTTAGCTGGCGACCGTCCAAGTTTTCATCGCCCTGGTCAAGATATGTCAACATGCAGAACAAGCAATATGTTAGACTGCTAGCTCCAATTGAATAAGTTACGTCTCCGTCGCTAAGCCCCGTTCTTTTTACGCTTCTTTTCAACTTCCTCGCTTGCGTTGGAGAATTAATATCAGCAAAGCACTCGTAGTGCGCTTTCTCGGAAAACACCTCCATGCCGTTTGAAGAATGTAGCATCTTTTCTGCCACGGCGATTTCTTCGTCGAGTTCATCGCTTGAAATATGCAATCGCGCGATATCAAATCTGCTTTTATGAGACCTGTGCCGAGCAGATTCGAGATAAATATCACAGCTAAAGGATCCATCATCGCCTAGAGAATCTTCTTTGAGTCCAAAATAAGACAGGACCTTTCTCCTAGCCTTGCTGTGCAGCGCCTCGGCAGACCGCGAGCAATCATGAGCATCCGTATTCATAAGCACCTCAAGCAAAAACCCGAATCATAGACAAATAAAATGCTATATATAAGTGCACAGGATTTGCAACTACCCACATTCGATTTCTTTCGCATTTTGTCAACAAGGCGACGTCCGACCTGGAAGAGTTACTGTTTTGCACACTTCAACAGCAGAAAAGGAGACCGCGGACAAATAGCTGTACGCCGACGAGCGCCGACCGATCGGTCGCGCGCATTAAATGTCCAAGCACATCCCAAAGGCTGCACCTTAAGATGCAAAATGACTGAACATCTCAACAGGGACAGTGCAAGCTTGGTCTTCTGATTGGCTAGTTAAATCTTCTATGTTTATAAATGGATCGGTTGCATACCGTATTACCTTCCACTCTCCCGGCTCCCACTCAGCGGCTGGATCGCCTCCGTTAAATCGTGCGAACCGTATTGATGCCGTCCAGTCACCTTCGAGTGAAGTGATCTTGACCTTAACCATAGCTATTGCAACCGCGCTCCGCTCTATCTCCATTATTTTGAATCCGCTTATCGGGTGATGTGAATAGTGCTTACGCGCTTCTCCGGCTTTGGCACTGTTTGAAAGCCCTGTAAAGTTGGGGAGAAAAGTGCCGAGCTTTCCATAATTCCCAGAGACCCAAGCAGCGAAATACGAATTACAGCTCTCAAGAAGTTCAATATCCCCTTCCGCAGGATCGCACAGATTAACTACGTGACTATTCCATTCATCTATCCTCTGCTGCGCCTCTGCGTTTTTCCTTTTAGACTCTACGAATGTTGCTAGGGCTTGCGGAAAAGTGACAGGATTCTCGGGTTTTTTCTTTGGCTTAGTTTTTGCCTCCGCCCAGTCACAAACGGCAAATAGCATGCACCACGCCTTTGAAGCGATCACATCGTTGTCAAAATCCGTAGCCATTCCATGCATTAAAGCATGTCGATAGACCTCATCAATAGGAACATCGATGCGCCTATGTACGGGCTTCGTAAAAACTCTCTGAACAGAAGGAAGCCCGCTCCATATTGCAGCAACGCAGTCTTCTGCCCGCATATCATCTGCCTCACGAGCATGCAAGCCACGCCGCTCATCCTTAAAGACATCATTGACAAAACCGTCCATCACCGAAACCGTAACCAACACGGAACTGTAATATCGGCCTTCGAGGTAATCACGCTCTGCTTTCCTGAGAAGATTCATGCGAGGTCTCATATCTGGAAACCGATTCAACCTGGTCACCATGGCCTGGAGCGTACCATCTTCCTTGAGATAGTCAATTAGCGCGCGCTCCGCCTCCTCAGAAGAAGGTTTAGAGATCACTTCATCTATTCGGCTGAGATTCATTGCATCGAAATAAACCCAGTGCTTCTCACCGAGAACTTGATAGAACCCACCAACGATGCCGACTATTCTGTCAAGCTCAGCATTGATTCGCTTCGCCTCCTTCCGAATGGCACCATTTCCCATAACGCCACCAACAAAGCACAGGCCGGCGGCTTCAGCTCGAAGTTTTTTCACTGACGGAAGCTCTTCAACCATTTTTTTGAACTGAGCATCCGCCTCTCGATTTAGCATCCCAGCAAGTCTCCCCTTCCATGGAACTGCCCAACCATTTCTGAATATATCCTGCGCCGCAAAGCCCGTGTAGGTCCATTATCAATCTATCCGTATTGAATATAATCGCTTACTAACATCCGTCCCCATCCGTTCGAACATCCACCTGTGCAAACTTAAACGTCCATACCATCGAAATCGGCTTCATAGGCAACATTTCGCTTTCCATGCACGGTGTATAATCTACACTCGGACGCAAGGTGTTCCTATCGCCCTCTTCGATTATGAAAGGGGGTAGCCTATGGTTGAAGCAATACTTCTACTACTAGTTGCTACTGGACTTGTCTATGTAGCCAAACGCTAGAACTATATGGCTAAGGTCACCTGGCGGGGTGACCTTAGCTAGACGCAAATCTATTCGATTCGGTTAACGCTTAGGTCAGCCAGAGGGTGAGCCTTGCGTCCATATCCGCATCATACCACACCATCACCACCATCACCATCGCCGCTACGCTCTTGCTCTCCTAGATCGAGCGGAACGCGCTTCCACTATTCTCATGCACCTTGTCGTGCTCAACGCCCCCCATAAAGCGCGATCTTCACCTGGTGCGATGGCCCCGCCATAGCAGTCTGGCTCATCATGCTGGTGATTCATGTCGCGTGCTCGAGTGTGTTAACGGGGTTATTGTATGTGCTTGCCTTGGCCTGTGGGGAGGTGGTTCTCTGCGGGGGCGAGGAACGGAAATAGGCAGCGAAATGCGTTACCCCATGTCCATTTTTGATGGAAACATCAGCGCCGTCAATCGAAAAAAAAGTAAAACTCAGCTCTTTTCTAAGGCCATGCGAAACGCGGGGGGGGTGCAAGAATCGGAATCGCATGGGAGAATCCTAGAAGATTTCGCCCTCACCCTCCTCAAATATCGAGTCAATTTCATCAATCATTTTTTCTGCCAAACCGCTATTCAGCATCACCAAGCGTCTTAACTCGCGAAAGAGTTCTTTCGCATAAAACAAATCGCATAGTAAATGCGAGGATTCAGGTATGCCTTTATTAAGTTCAACTAACTTTTCGCATTCCTCTATATTTGTTCCCAGCTCAAAAACCATTGCCTCAAATTGGCTAATTTGGCTTTCAGCCCCCGCCTTTATCTCAATAAGCTCGAATCTGACCTCGTCAAGTATCCCAGCGACCTTTACCTTTGACTTAACCTCCGATAATTTGTTTGAAGAATTGCGGTTAATTAGCACCTGATTGTTCACAGAATTAATATGTTCTTTCGTAGATGAAATAATCGTTTGTAATACTTTGCGGTTTTCCTCGAAAATCAATAGTGCATCCTGCAGACGCCTTTCCTCAAAACGCTTATTTAGAAATGAACAAAGCTTCCGGCTTATCCAGCTCATAGTTCTTTGCAAAGCAACATCGAAAGCAATAAGGGCGACCGTAGCCAATGCCAAGTTAAAGGCTACTTTCCAGCTTATGTCAAAAATCGAACCCCCAGCCACAATCACCTGAATCAATGCAAGTAAAAGTGAAATGAGGTAAATCGATGTAACTGGAAACGTTGAAACAAAATCCTTTACCTCGCGAACCGCATAATCCGGTAATGACTCGGCGGTCATTTTATTGAGCACAGTCCTCTTGATAGACTGCAGAGCCTCCCTCTCCTCCTCGTTTTCAAAAGGAACGGAATTGACATCTTTAACAAAGCTCAACAGCTTTTTGGCATGCGACAACTTTGAATACGCAAGAAGCTTGTCAAGTAACTTAGGAGCTACCACAAACAAGAGGAACACGAGCAGGAACTGATGCGCTGGAATCTCATGAGAGACTATTTCAAAAACACTTGCGATGTCACTCAGCATCATATAAGGGATCTTTCCTCTTCTGCGTCATAGGCAATTGCAAATGCTTAAATAATAACGCTAGCGAGCAAGGAGGCGTCTGATATGGATGAGCCCCTTTTAAGGAGTGGGTTGTCCAGCTGGAGTTGTCCTCATCTCTTTAACCGCTTCTCAAGAAAGTAGCGGAGCACTCCGACATAGGGCGTGTAAAAGCCATCTGAATCAGGCTTGGAAAGCACATCGAGACGCTCTCTGCAGTATTTCCTGACCGCGCGGTCACCTCCACGATTCCCTACTCGATTCAGCTCCCGATACAATTGTTCAACGACTGCCTTTCGATTCTCCTTAAGACCCGTCCCTTCCCCATTTAAGTTTAGGGTTACGTTTAAATCGCGTTCGATATCATCATCGTCCGACAAAATCAATCCGTCGGCCCGATACCGAATCAATCGAAGTGTCTGTGGTTTCAGAGGGTTTACCGCTAAGGGCTTATCCCCTTTAGATCGATCACACCATGAAGTCTTTCCGCGTTGCCCTTCGCACACAGCAAGCATGTTGCCATAGTCAACGCCTTCGCCGTGCTCGCACTTACTTTGAGGAAGAATATGCTCCACATGAGCATCGTTGACGCTGCCGTGGCATACTTCAACTCGAGACATACAATACGCGCACAAGCCTCCTTGCTCCCTCACTAAGGAAGCGGTTACCTCTGGCTTGCAATGTATGTCATGCTCCCAAGAAGGAGAGGATCCAACCTTATCTTTATAATCCGCAACCTCTTTCACCAGGTCGCGAGGGGGCTTTCCTTTCTTGATGGGTATCATTGGCTACTCGGCCTCCAAAGCATAGGCAGTCTGGGCGGTAATAACATCTGGCTCATTGTTGCCCATGCAGCTTGTCAGCTCATCAAGTAACTTCTTTGCCTGAGCGAAGCGCCCTTCATCGAGACATTGGTAGAACTCGTCGAAGAGTCTATTAGCATCCTTTGGCCGAGCATTAGATTCCATAATCGTCGTGACCAGCCTATTAAGACTTCCAGCGTATACCTCTTCATGAGGCATACCAGCTTCGGGCTGATCAGCCATCAACTTCCGTATGTGTTTGGCGCGCACTGACGAAATAACGAGAGGCGCATGCGTAGTCACAATAAATTGAATCCGCGGGAAGATAGATTGCAAATCAGCAAGTACGCGCGCCTGCCATTTAGGATGTAGGTGCAGGTCAACTTCATCAATGAGCACAACACCGGGCGTTTCTGCAATCACCTTGTCGCCTAGGCCTGGGTTGAGCACCGCCATGCGGTAAGCAATGTCTGCGACCATGCTCAGCGTAGTTTTATATCCATCGCTGAAATACGACCGAGGCAAACTTTGTATCTCACCAAATTCATCGCGATAAGCAATATCAAGGTCATTGATATCAGGGTTGTACTCAACTGTCACGTCATTATTCCCGGAAATGAAGGAGAAGCAGGACGCAATTGCCTGACGAACAGCAGACAAAGTTGCAGATTTGTATGACAAATCAGATCGTCGAGCAATCTTAAACTCTTGCATAGAAGCTTTCATAAACCATTCAAGGAGCGCCTTGTCATTGGTTCCAACATCAAGCGATCCGCGGTAACCTTCCGTACGGCCAATCTCGCGAATATCATTTATTCCAACTTGTCTATTTGCCCAAAGACGACCTGTCCCATAGAATGCAATAAGCGGCAGAACCAAATCAATGTCTCCCGCCTGCAAGCGCTGAGAATACGCCTTGCTCTGGCTAATTACCTTCTTAGCACCAATACGTGTAGTTTTTCCCTTCGCCGAATTTAGAGCGCGAGTCCAGGTAATCTCAGAATCGTCCACGATTCCAGTCGCCTCAATTGCAACTGGAAATTGAGGCTTTCTATCAATCGCTTCACCGTGGCTATAAGTAACAAGACGAGCATCCCTCTGTTTGATTTCGATTGCGCTCACGTCTTCAAAACTCATCAAAAAGGTGCTTAATGCAATGCCCGCAGCCCTCAAGATGGACGATTTGCCCGAACCATTATCTCCGACAAGAACGGTTAAGCGATCGTCAAAATCAATCGAGAACTGTTCAAAACGATGGAAGTTGGAAAGCGTTAGGCTGCGCAGAATCATTGAGCATCAACATCTTCCTGACGTGTGAATAGGCTGCATCTATCATACCCGCGGAGTAATGCAGATGCAGGCGGCTTCTAAGGCTGAACTCAAAGCAATCTAATTTGACGGAGCAGCTACCGTATCAGAACAAACATTTCACTCTGAGTGGCCTCGTAATTATTTCTTGAGTTCAACAAAAGAAAGCTCAATCGCCTAGAACACCTCAATCGGCTGAATCGTCTTGAAAATCTTTGTCTTGGTCATGTTGCACTGGCTGTCAACACTCAAGCAAAGATCCTCGGGGTCGGTGCCCTCCACGATTGCATTGCATAGCGAATCTCGCAGGAGCCTGCCCGAATAGATATACTCGTCCACTTCTTCTCCTGCTTTATTCTCCCGAACAGCATGCGCCGAGCAGATTACCTGATCAATAGCAGGGCTGACGTCGAATGCCTTGGCGACAAAATAGGCAACTAGGCTAAACATGTAGCAGGCGTATTCTTCCCGCATGCGCTTCTGTGTCTTCGGCTTTGTCTTTGTTGTTCCGTTTTTCAGGGGGACAAGCTCTTCAGACGGAAATAGCCCGGCGGGCGGAAGCTGCACATCGATGAGTACTGCGTTGGCGGAGCAACGCGCCTTGCAAGATATATGTTTCCTTAAGGGGATATTAGACTCGGTCAGAATGCGCTCGATTTCACCTGAGAGAAGCTCCGTCCTTCCTTCTAACCGAGCTACAAGGATATCTCGCTTTTCCGAATAGGCCTTCTCATACGCCTCGTTTTGAAGGCGCTCCTGCTCCGCCTCGCCCTGGTCGAAGGCCTTACGCTGCGATTCCCATTCACCGTATTCCTGCTGATATCTCTCAACGATATGCTCTTTTACATACGCGTCCTTTATCCGATACGATTTCCAAAACGCAAGCGTATGGATATGCTCATCCGCCTCGCGGGATAGCTCTTCCTCTAGATCAACGAGCCGCGGCGCGGGAACATGATAAACCGCCTTCGTGTATCGCTCGGGCTTCAAAGCCTGCAATTTCTTTTCCAATGCCTCACTGCTTGAGGGGGTAGATGCCGACCGCCAAATCTCAAGCATCTGAGCAGAAGGATCAAATGGCTGGCGCTCTCCTTTGCTCGGCTGGACATTCATTTGAGTGTTTCCGTATAAACGAACTTGTTGCCTGGACACAGAAACCTCCTGCTTAGCAATAGTCGAGTTTGTCGATTGCCGTGTTTTTGCCTTTCGCTGCACCGGTGCACCACCCGAGATTTTGTCCCTACGATACAGCCCAGTCCCCGGAATCGAAAGGTTTCGGTAAACGCCCCTTTTCCCTATATTGACCGATGCCCCACGCGAGCCAATAGTCGTACTCACGCCAGACTTTGAAACATTCAGCCGAATCCCTGGCGCGACCTTGATCGTTCTCCTGAATCGCCAACCCATCTGATACTCCACATGCAACAATCTGCTTGGTTTTAAACTAGTATAGTATTTTGGGCCATTACGACCGAATTGGAACATCGGAGACACTGGTGGGGCAGCATGAAAGAAGTTAAGGACGAGCAAAGCGGACAGCCTGATGCGCAGCCAGAGGGCATGATTCCCGAAGAAAGGCTAAGGGATGCCTCATACCACTATCCGAAGGGAAAGGGCTTTCTTGCTCCCCTGATCCTCGGCATCGCCGCGCTCGTCCTCGGACTTTGCGGGCAAGCCCTGCCGATCATCGGCGCCATAATCGGCGCGCTCGCGCTTGCGGTGCAGCGCTTCTCGGGTGTACCCGGCAACCAACAGAAAGCCCCCAAAGTAGCGACTGCTCTAGCCGCCGGCGGAATAATCCTTTCCCTAGCACTATCTTTCTATCACCCGCAACCGGGAGCAATTACCCTAACCATTGACGCGCCCGAATGGAAAGACTCCTACGGTCAGATAACCGTCTTCGTCTCAGGCGAAACAACGCGTGGAGAAAACGTCAACGACATCCTTGAGGTGGAACCAAATACCCCGCTCACGCTATCCGACTATGAGACGGGCACATACACGTTCACCGTTGATGCCGACGACCTCGAATTCGAAGAGATGCTCTTTGAACCGGAAGAAGATAGCTTCGAGTGTCGGCTTGGACTTGAATGCGACTCCGAGATAGAGATTCCTCTTGAATACATCCCCTTGGATGGCGAACTTACCTTCTCACTGGGCAATGCGATTGTCCCAACCGAAACGACTACGGCAACGATTACCGTCAGCGGTACTACCGACGAAGGCGATCCTTTTACCGACTCCTTCGAGATGGCTTTTGGGGAGACGCGCGTTCTGAGCAACTATCCGCGTGGCAGCTATGTCTTCTCGATAAGCCCCTCCTCGTTCACAATCGGGGATACGGTCTATTCGATTTCCGCACGGCGCGGTACGTTTTCCAAACGTGATGATGTTTCCGTCCAGCTCTCCGCATCCGTAGACACACAAGCAACTCAAGAGCTCGCTGAACAGCGTGCTGCAGAGAAAGCAGCTGCAGAAGCCCAAGCCGCAGCAGAAGAAGCTGCACGGCAGCAAGAAGCCGCTCGACAAGAAGCGCAGAGACAACAGAATTCGAGCTCAGAGCCAACGGGACAGACTGTCTATATAACTGATACGGGCTCTAAATACCATAGGTATGGATGCCGGTATCTGAGGCAGTCGTGCCATTCCATCTCTCTGTCAAGCGCAAAGAGCAGAGGATACACCGCTTGCAAGGTATGCGATCCCCCGCAGTAACATCCAATACGGCGAGGCACCAGCCGTAGCCCCACAATTCTCACACACGCAAGAGGTCCACAATTCAAACAAATGCAAAAATCCTCTTGCGTGTGGGAACAAGCTGCCGTAATATATTTGGTCGCACGCGGGTTGCCGCGTGATGCCACTGGGATGTCGTCTAATGGCAGGACAGCGGATTCTGGTTCCGTCAATGGGGGTTCGACTCCCTCCATCCCAGCCATAATGGCCCGTTCGTCTAGCGGTTTAGGACGCCGCCCTCTCAAGGCGGAGATCACCAGTTCGAATCTGGTACGGGCTACCAACGATTGCAAGGCCCCAACTTCGGTTGGGGCTTTTTCGTATGCCACGCCACCTGCAAGCTCAATCGTCTCTCACCACGCCCGCGCACAGCCCGGCCAGCTCAACCGCCGCCCCCCCCCTGGCCGGAACGCAACCATCCGCGCCATCACGGCGAAACGCACTGCACGCGCTCCATCGTCCATCCGCTTAGCGGGTGGGTTTTGGCGCGACACGTTGCGCGCGGCGCACAAGCTAAAGCCGGCTTATAGGACAAAAAGTGTGTCTCGATAGAACACATGTCC
>UMHD01021535.1_pt1 | contig 49720 bp, 39 predicted proteins | sample 1965461 | NCBI WGS metagenome assembly UMHD01 (sample SAMEA4836091, study PRJEB28245) | human gut metagenome | biome: gut microbiome; material: fecal sample | place: Denmark | collected 2008 | reverse complement strand
CTGGACCAGCCGCGACCCGATTACCGTATCGGCATGGTGGCCCCTCGACGATACAGACATCACACGGATGCCTGCCGTGAAGGTGGCAGAAGACCAGAGCAAGTTGGCAGACTTCCAGAACAGCGACTTTATCTCTGCTGAAAACCAGACGGTAAAATTTGACGACCCGACTCTTGAATTTACCCACCGCACGGCACGCGTGGCAATCGAACTGAAACCCGGTACGGGATTCACGAGCGTGGACGGTGCCACGGTGAGCCTCGTGAGCTTGTCCGCCGATAACGAAAATCCGACCGCCATCAACACCTACCACGCAAGCGGCAACAGCTACGAGGCACTGACCGCCCCGCAGACCGTTGCGAAAGGCGAGCCGTTCATCCGCGTGGAACTTGGCGGCGGAACCTTCTACTTCCGCCCGCAGAACGACGTCGTATTAGAGGCGGGCAACCGCTATACCTACACCGTCAAGGTGAACGCCACCGGCCTGACGCTGGAGGGCTGCACCATCGGCGGCTGGGAACCCGGCCAAGGCGAGAGCGGCGCAGCCGAGGATTTGGGCTATAACTACGACACCACCACCAAGACCTACACGGTCTATAACGCAGACGGCCTGATGGCATGGAACGAAGCCGCACAAAAAGACCAATCGATAAATTGTACCCTCTCCGCCGACATCAACATGGCGGGTAAGGAATGGACACGGATAGACATATGGCCAGGTTACTCCGGCATCTTTAATGGGCAAGGGCACCGCATTACGGGATTAAGCTTATCAGCAGATTGTACTGAGCTTTTTGGTATATTAAATGAAGATGGAGTGATAAAGAACCTACAACTCGTAGATGTGAATCTGTATGGCAATAGTGGAGGAGCAGCTGGAATAGTGTCTCAAAATAATGGTCAAATCATTGCCTGCTCCGTGACGGGAAAAATTTCCGCATATGGTACAACTTGTGGTATAGCCAATTCAAATTTGGGCAGTATCATCGCTTGCTGGTTCGACGGCACATTGAAAGAGAATGAATGTGGAGCTATAGTAGATTATAACTACAGTACTATAACGTCCTGTTATTGGGGAGGCAATGCCGGGCAAGGAGTATATCATAATCAAGGAGGAACGGTAGATGTTACGAAGGTGGACGGCGTGATCGTGAAATGGCAGACAGCCGTAGACGGCATGAACCCCGCCCTCACCGGCAACGACTACCAGTGGGCACTCGGCACCGACGGCCTGCCCGTACTGCAAAAGAAACAATAACAACCCCTAAACAACACGCATCATGAAACGAACAACCATCCATATATCCGCAACCCTCGCCCTGCTGCTCGCCCTTGCCGCCTGCACGCAGGACGAAGCGGGCTTCCTGCCGGAAGGGGCGGAAGGCACACCCATCGTCTTCACCGCCACGGGGCTGAACCCCGCCGTGACCGCCACCGCCGGTACCCGTGCCCCCGTGGACGGGAACTGGGAGGGCGTGCAGAGCGTGGCAGTCAGAATGGACGGCACGGTGAAGGCATACGACGTGACGCCCATCACCGCCGACAACACCGGCGCCACGCTGACCTCCGATGACCCGCACTACTGGACCAACCACGATAACATCACCGCCACGGCGTGGTGGCCCTACACCGCTGGCGAGACAACCCCGCCTGCCGTGAAGGTAGCTGCCGACCAAAGTGCCCGGAAGGACTTCGAGGGCAGCGACCTCATCGTGGCCGAGGAACAGACGGTGAGCTACGGCAACCCCACACTCCGCTTCACCCACCGCACGGCACGGGTGACCGTCGTCCTGACGGACTACACCGAGGAGCAGATGTTCGTGTGGCTGACGGGCCTCTCCACCGAGAATGGAAACCCGGCTGTAATCGCCCCGTATTATGACAAGGGTGGCGACACCTACATCACCCTCGTCGCCCCGCAGACGGTGGCGGCGGGCACGGCTTTCATCACCTGCAAATTCACCAACGGCAAGGTCTTCGTCTATAAGATGCAGAACGATGCCGAATGGAAAGCGGGCGAGGAATATACCTACACCGTCTCCCTCGCTGCGGCAGAAGACCCGGGATACACCGTGTCGGAGGACGGCAAGACCTACACCGTCTATACCGACCCCGTGCCGACGGATATGTAGCAACAAGACTAATGTGCCGGCTGATTTGCACGTGTTGTTGAGCACAGCGAAAAATCTGCCGGAATTGAGTATAAGGATTTTCAATCCGCTTGCTTCCTATAGCTGATTTATAGGTATGTTTTTCGGATCGCAGATCCTTATACTTTATGCTGTCGAATTTTTCGCTGCGCTCAACAACACGTGCATATCCGACAGAACATTACTCTTGTGGCTTATTGTCCCGACCGGCAGAACATTACCCTTGTGGCTCTCAGGCAACGATATGCAGCAACAAGACCCAATAACAGCGGAACATACAGCAAAAAGCTAACTGACATGGCATGATTGTTGAGAAATAATGCAGAAATGTGATGCAAACATTTGAATATAAGCCAAATAAAGCTTATATTTGTTTTGTTAACTGCAAAACGACGGATATATCATGAACAACGCAAAAGGCATAATACAGGATGAAGTATATTTTATAACAACAACCGTTGTCAACTGGATAGACATCTTCACACGGCCAAAGTATAAGCATATAGTGTTGGAGTCGCTAGACTATTGCCGGCAGCACAAGGGACTGATAATTTATGCATGGGTGCTGATGAGTAACCATCTGCACGCAATAGTGCGCAGTGAATCGGACGAGAGCGTGGCCGACATCATGCGCGACTTTAAAAAACATACAAGCAAACGGATAATAGCCGAACTGCAAGACGACATGCAGGAGAGCCGCAGGGAATGGATGCTAAGTCAGTTTGGCTTTGCAGCCGCAAACGACACGAAGACATCTAAATACCGTTTCTGGCAAGACGGCTACCACCCGGAACAGATAGCAACGCCTTACTTCTTTAAGCAAAAGCTGAGATACATACACGACAATCCGGTAAGACAGGAATATGTAAGCCGTCCGGCCGATTATCTCTACAGTTCGGCCATAGACTATGACGGCGGCACTGGCTTGCTGAGCGTTGAAGTGTTGGCTGTGTGAATAAACTGAACATCAGCCTCAATTTTTTTAGTAGTTAAAGGAGTTAGAGGAGTTAAAGTCAAATGCATTGTAGTTTAAAAACGGACATGCAGCAACAATGCTAATTTTTAGTAGTTAAAGTAGTTATAGAAGTTAGAGTAGTTAGAGTCAAATGCATTGTAGTTTAAAAACGGACATGCAGCAACAAAGCTAATGTGCCGGCTGATTTGCAATTGTCGTGCAAGCGAGAGCAGAAGCAAATTATATTTGGTTATGCCGAGCGCAGCTGACAATCAATAAAATTAATCTGCCGGAATATAATATAAGGATTTTTTTAATCCGCTTGCTTCCTATTGCTAATTTAATAGGTATGAATTGCGGATCGCAGATCCTGATACTTTATGCTGTCGGATAGCATATCCGACAGAACATTAGTCTTGCTGTTTCTACACAATTTTGCCACACAGCTTATGTAGCAACAAGACTAATGTGCCGGCTGATTTGCACGTGTTGTTGAGCACAGCGAAAAATCTGCCGGAATAGAGTATAAGAACCAACGGTCAGCGAAGCTAATTTCAATCCGCTATGCTGCCGGCGCTTTATTGTAAAAAAAGCATTTGGCTTTAACTCCTTTAACTACTCTAACTTCTTTAACTCCTTAATAAATAACTCCTAATAAATATCCTTTTGCCGTTTCGTCAGAAAATCTTATCTTTGCAACAGACAACACGGTGCGGGTATGGATAGTTGTTGCAGAGACGCTGGCGCCGTGTTATTAGGATAAAGTATAAACAAGTATCAGATTATGAAGATTTTTGCCGTAGGAATGAACTATATCCAGCACAATAAAGAGCTGGATGGAACGTTATATAAACCGGAAGAGCCTGTGATATTTACAAAGGCCGACTCAGCTCTGCTAAAAGACAGCAAGCCGTTTTTCCTGCCCGACGAGCTCGGACGCATCGACTATGAGACAGAGCTGGTGGTGCGCATCTGCCGCCTGGGCAAGAGCATACCGCAGCGCTTCGCCCACAGATACTACGACGCCGTAACCGTGGGCATCGACTTCACCGCCCGCGACCTGCAGAACAGGCTGCGCGCCGAAGGCAAGCCGTGGGATTTGTGCAAGGGCTTCGACGGCTCGGCTGCAATAGGCGAATGGGTGAGCATAGAGAAGTTTCGCGACATACAGGCAATACATTTCCGCCTCGACATCAACGGCAACACCGTTCAGGAAGGCTGCTCGAGCGACATGCTCTTCAAGGTAGACGAGATTATAGCCTACATAAGTCAATGGTTCACGCTGAAGACCGGCGACATCCTTTATACGGGCACTCCGGCCGGAGTGGGCCCCGTTCATATTGATGACCATCTTACGGGCTGGCTTGAAGACCGCAAGGTATTGGAGTTTAACGTTAAATGACAAAGAGAAAAATATTATTGTCGGTTATCGCGCTGCTCTGCTGCTGCAACATCATGGGCAGCAGTGTGCAGAAGTTTTTTAACCTCACTGCCGACGAGGTTAAGATAGACAGCGTGCTGCCGCGCTTTGCCTGTTCGCTGCCGCTCGGCGGCGCATGGGCCGACTCTGTATATACGGTAAAGATTGAATATCCCGAATTTTACGAGATGAGCAGCGGCGACGTAGAGCGCTGTCTGAAGATTGCCGGCGACAACATGCCCGAAATGCCGGAGCTGGAGGTCAACGTGGTTACGGAGCGCAAGCGCGGACGCATCGAGGTGTCGTTTGTGCCGGTGGTAAAGCGCGGGGGCAAGTGGCAGAAGCTGGTGAGCTTTATGATAGCCGTTGAGGCTAAGCCTAAGAACGCTGCCCTCAGGACAGCCTCGAGAGCCGAAGCCGTAAGTCCTGCCGGCCGTTATGCCGCCAAGTCGGTGCTGGCCGAAGGCCGCTGGGCAAAGATACGCGTGCCCTCTACGGGCATATATCAGATAACCGACGCGCTGATACGCCGCGCCGGATTCAGCGACATGAGCCGCGTAAAGGTGTATGGCTACGGCGGCGCGCTGCAGAACGAAAGTCTCGAAGCCGACGACCTGATAAAGTATGACGACCTGAAGGAGGTGCCCACATGCTATGTTGACGGCCGCAGGCTGTTCCATGCGCAGGGACCGGTGTCGTGGAGCAGCAACACAACAACCACGCGCACCCGCAATCCTTACTCCGACTACGGCTACTACTTCCTTACCGAGAGCGACGGCGAGCCGCTCACCGTTGACAGCACAGCCTTTGTAGACTCGTTCTATCCCTCTGCCGACGACTATCACTTCCTGCACGAGATAGACAATTATGCATGGTATCAGGGCGGACGCAACCTTTATGAGAACACGCCGATAAGCGCAGGAACGTCGAAGACATATATCCTGGAGAACTCTTCGCCATGTCAGGGCATACGTAAGGTCTATGCCAGCGTCACCGCAGGACAGGCCACCACGGTGCAGATAAAGATTAACGGGTCAGACACGCGCACGTTCAGCATGACATTCGGCGAATATGACCACGGCAAGTCGGTCAACATGACCTACAGCAACGCCTACGCGTCGCCGTCGGACACGGTAACGATAACCACCGTATCGGGCGGTCCGGCAAGGCTCGACTATATCAGCGTAACGCAGGACGAGCCGCGCCCGTGCCCCACGTTGAGCGGACGTGAGTTCAGCGTGCCCGAATATGTGTATAACATAACCAACCAGAATCATCATGCCGACGAGGCTGCCGACATGATTATCATAGTGCCCACCTCTGCCGCTCTTACGGCTCAGGCGCAGCGCATAAAGGAACTGCACGAGGAAAAAGACGGCATGAGAGTGCGCATAGTGCCGGCCGACGAACTGTATAACGAATTTTCGAGCGGTACGCCCGACGCCAACGCATACCGCCGCTATCTGAAGATGCTCTACGACCGCGCAGAGACAGAGGCCGACATGCCGTCGCACCTGCTGCTGTTTGGCGACTGCGTGTGGGATAACCGCATGAACACGCAAGAGTGTTCGAGTCTCAGTCAGGACGATTTCCTGCTGTGTCATGAGAGCGAAAACTCATTCAGCGCCACCGACTGCTACGTTGACGATGGATTCTTCTGCCTGTTAGACGACGGCGAGGGCGGCAATCCGAAGACCGACAAGCTCGACATGGCTGTGGGGCGCTTCCCCGTGCGCACCGCAGAAGAAGCAAAGATAATGGTTGACAAGACCATAAGCTACGCCGAAAACAAAAATGCCGGCAGCTGGCAGAACGTGATGATGTTTATGGGCGACGACGGCAACAACAACCAGCACATGGAGGATGCCGACGAAATGGCAAAGGTGGTTGAGGGCATCAATCCGGCCATTCAGGTAAAGCGCGTCATGTGGGACGCATACACCTGCGTAACGACGTCTACCGGAAACACATATCCCGACGTGACCAAGATAATAAAGCAGCAGCAAAGCGCCGGCGCGCTGATAATGAACTACAGCGGACACGGACGTGCCGACCAGATATCGCACGAGCGTGTGCTCACGCTGACCGACTTTTCCGGCTTCAGCAACGCCAACCTGCCGCTGTGGATAACGGCGTCGTGCGACATCATGCCCTTCGACTCGCAGCAGCAGAACATCGGCGAGACGGCGGTGCTCAACAGCAACGGCGGTGCGGTGGCATTCTACGGAACAACGAGAACGGTGTGGGTAGACCGCAACAGGGCTATCAACCGTGCCTACCTTAAGGCCCTGCTCACCCCGCAGAACGGCACCTATGTCACTATAGGCGAGGCGCAGCGCCTGGCCAAGAACGACCTTATAGAGTCGGGCGCCGACAAGACGGAGAACAAGCTGCAATATTCGCTGCTGGGCGACCCCGCCCTGAAGCTCAACCTGCCGCAGATGAGAGTGGTGGTAGACAGCATCAACGGCGTGCCCCTGGCTTCTGCCGAGACTCTGCCGCAGCTCAAGGCAGGCTCCGTGGCCACAGTGAAAGGACACATAGAGGGAGCGTCGGGCAGCATAGACGAGGCCTTCAGAGGCGTGGCCACGCTGACCGTGAGAGACGCCGAGAAGCTCGTTGTGTGCAAGCTTAACAACACGTCGAGCGAGGGAGCAAGCACTCCGTTTGAATATTACGACCGCTCAAACACCCTGTTCAACGGCACCGACAGCGTGAGGGCAGGCAAGTTCAGCATGTCGTTTGCCGTGGGCAAGGACATCGACTACAGCGACGAGAGCGGACTGATAAACGTGTTTGCAATAAACGGCGACACGGGCGATGCCGTGAACGGCTACAGCGAAGACTTCATCGTGGGCGGAACAGGCTCGCTCGACAACGACGGCATAGGCCCGTCTGTCTACTGCTATCTTAACTCTCCGACCTTTGTCAACGGCGGCAACGTAAATCCAACGCCTTATTTCGTGGCCGAGATAACCGACAAGGACGGAATAAACACCACTGGCAGCGGCATAGGCCACGACCTTATGCTGACCATAGACGGCGATGCCGACAAGACATACGTGCTGAACGACAACTTCAGCTACGACTTCGGCAGCTACACCAGCGGCTCGACATACTACAGCATACCTGAGCTTGAGCCGGGCATGCACACGCTCAGGTTTAAGGCATGGGACATAATGAACAACCTGACCACCACCGAACTTACGTTCAACGTGGTGAGCGGTCTGCGCCCCGGTCTGATAGACATCAACTGCACGGCCAACCCTGCCAGAACGTCGACAACGTTTATCATCAACCACGACCGCGCCGGAAGCAACCTTGACGTGGAGATTGAGGTGTTCGACATGAGCGGCCGTCCTCTGTGGAAACACAAGGAGAGCGGCGTGTCGGCAAACAACAACTATACCGTAGACTGGGACCTGACAGGCAGCAACGGCGGTAAGCTGCAGACGGGCGTCTATATCTACCGCGTGAAGATTGGCGGCAGCGGCAGCGACATGGTGTCGAAGGCAAAGAAGCTGATTATCATATCGCGCTGACACGGCAGCCGCACCGGTGACGCGCCATGCCTGACACTGCATGGCGGCAGCCTGAACAATAAAGCATGGCGGCGCTAAATGTGGCATTAATGACCGCACTACACAATAAAATGAGAGAAAAGCGGTTATTATATCAAGGCGCATGTCGCTTCTGCGCATGACAAAAGTTTTTTAGTTGCATAATCATTACAGAAAAAGAAATAAAGACAAAGAATGAAGAATAGTCAAAGAATATTGTTGACATTGATGCTTGCTGTGGCCTCGGCCGGAGCCTTTGCTCAGGACAAGCTGGACATGTTTAATCCGGTTAACACCTCAGTAACTTCACAGATGATAGCCCCCGACGCACGTGCCGCCGGTATGGGTGATGTCGGTGTGGCTACCGACCCTGATGTCAACTCGCAATATTGGAACCCTGCCAAGTATCCTTTCTGTATAAGCCGTGCAGGAGTGTCGCTCAACTATACGCCGTGGCTGCGTCAGCTCGTAAGCGACATGGACCTTGCTTATCTGTCAGGATATTACCGCATTGGCGACTACAGTGCCGTGTCGGCATCGTTGAGATATTTCTCGCTGGGTGAGGTTATGACCGACTATAACGGCGAGACCGGCGAGAGCAGCGGCATGACGATTAACCCTTATGAAATGTCGTTCGACGTGGCTTACTCGCTTATGCTGAGCGAGAAGTTCTCTTTGGCTGCTGCCGTAAGATGGATATATTCAGACCTTACATACGACTACACGGACGATACGTCGCCTGGTAGTGCGTTTGCAGCCGACATTGCCTGCTACTATAACGACTATATAAACATTGGTGCGCGCGAGTGTCAGCTCGGCATCGGACTCAACATAAGCAACATCGGTAGTAAGATTTCGTTTGGAGGCAGCGAAGACAGCGAGTTTATACCGACGAACATGCGTCTTGGTTTTGCCCTGATGGTGCCCATCGACGAGTTTAACAGATTCACCATAGCTGCAGATGCCAACAAGCTCCTTGTGCCTACATATCCTAAACTGGAAGATGGCGAGTCATCTGAGGCTTATGACCAGCGCGTTCAGAAAGAATATTACGACGTGTCGAGCATATCGGGTATATTCAAGAGCTTCGGTGATGCTCCCGGCGGATTCAAGGAAGAGCTGCAGGAGATAAACTGGAGTGTAGGTGCAGAGTATGTTTATAACGACAAGTTTACGCTGAGAGCCGGTTATCACCATGAGTCGGAGAACAAGGGTAACCGTAAATACTTCACCGTAGGTGCCGGTTTCCGCATGAGCGCCTTCTCGCTCGACTGCGGTTATGTAATCGCAACGGCAAAGAGCAACCCGCTCGACCAGACACTGCGTTTCACTCTCGGATTCGACATGGACGGCATAAAGGACCTGTTCCGCAGATAAACCGAAGGGAGCCGGAAAAACAAGAAGTCGCATGAGCCCGAAATACCGCGCCCATGCGACTTCTTGTTTTTACATTATCATATTGAATAGCAAAACAGAACTAAAATAAACGATTATGAAGATTAGAACCGGATTTGGATTTGACGTTCACAGGCTCGTTGAGGGCCGTGACCTGTGGCTCGGAGGAATAAAGATAGAGCACAGCATGGGACTGCTTGGACACAGCGATGCCGACGTGCTTATACACGCTATATGCGACGCGCTGCTCGGTGCTGCCAATATGCGTGATATAGGCTATCATTTTCCTGATACATCGGCCGACACGCTCAACATAGACAGCAAGGTGCTGCTGCGCAAGACCGTTGAACTTATTGCCGGCAAAGGATATGTGGTAGGCAACATAGACGCCACAGTGTGTGCCGAGCGCCCTAAGATCAATCCGCATGTGCCGGCCATAAAGGCATGCCTTGCAGAAGTTATAGGCACCGATGAGGACAACATATCCATAAAGGCTACTACAACCGAGAAACTTGGATTTACGGGTCGTGAAGAGGGCATAAGCGCTTATGCCGTGGTGCTGATAGAACGCAAGGACGACTGATCATAGCAAATCTGTTATTGGAATTCGGTCAGTAGTTCGGCAGCATTGAATATAAGAATTGTAGAGAAACAGCAAGACTAATGTTCTGTCGGATCTGCGATCCGGCAGCATCGAATATCAGGATCTTTGATCCGCAACTCCTACCTATTAAATTATACATAGGAAGCAAGCGGATTGAAAAATCCTTATATTCAGTTCCGGCAGATTACAAATCAGCCGGCACAATAGCTTTGTTGCTACATACCGAGAATTGCAGAGAAACAACAAGACTAATGTTCTGTCGGATCTGCGATCCGGCAGCATCGAATATCAGGATCTTTGATCCGCAACTTCTACCTATAAATTATACATAGGAAGCAAGCAGATTGAAATTAGTTTCGCTGATTGTTGGTTCTGATATTCGATGCTGCCGAAATTTTCGCTACGCTTAACAACATGTGCAAATCTGCCGGCACAATAGCTTCGTTGCTGCACATCACGTAGCACAAAAAAACGCCTATATAAAACAAGGATACGGACTGAAAGCATGAATGTACGGAATAGACAAAACCGGTCTAATGACTGACTGAAGCTATGCCTGTTTGGAATTTTTGTGAGTATAAAAAACACGCTGCAACTTTCAGCAAGCTGCAGCGTATTAAAAATATGTTTAACTAAAAAACCTTTTTCGATTCGAAAGGGAACCTCACGGCCTCCTTTGTCATCCTAAATAATCATGAAAACTTTACCTTAAACTAATACTATTTACTAACCTAAACAATTTATTAACCTTTTGATGCTGCAAAGATACGGCGAAAAACGTTATCTGTCAATACTTGCACGTGTCTTTTTGCAATCAAAGACGCTTTTCTTGACGCAAATCAATAAATTGTGTGCGATAACAGCATATAAACAGCCGTTAAATTTGGTAGAATAAGTATTTTATTTTAATTTTGTGTTTGCAATAAAAAACATAAACATTTTGAACAATGCGGGTGCTAATCGTAAATACAAGCGAGAAGACCGGAGGCGCCGCCGTGGCTGCCAACCGGCTAATGGAGGCTCTTAACAATAATGGCGTTAAGGCTAAGATGCTGGTGCGCGACAAGGAGACTTCGGACATCACGGTGGTGGAGCTGCCTAAAGGTATATGGCAGCGGTGGAACTTCCTGTGGGAGCGATGGTGCATTTTCTGTCACATGCACTTTTCACGGAAGCATCTCTTTGAGGTTGACATAGCAAATGCCGGCACTGACATAACTCGCATGCGCGAGTTTAAGGAAGCCGACGTGATACATCTGAGCTGGATAAACCAGGGCATGCTCTCTATAAAGGATATACGCAAGATTATCGACAGCGGAAAGCCTGTTGTGTGGACAATGCACGACTTCTGGCCGGCTACGGGTATATGTCACTACACCCGCAAATGTAACTATTATAAGACCACGGGATGTCATAACTGTCAGTATCTGCCCGGCGGAGGCTCGGCCAACGACCTTTCGGCAAAGATATGGAGGCGCAAGGCCAAGGTGTGGTCGTCGCGCAACATATTCTTCGTTACGTGCAGTAAATGGCTGTGTTCAGCCGTGCGCGGCAGCAGGCTGCTGACGGGAAAGCAGGTGGTCAGCATACCTAACCCAATAGATACGCGCGAATATAAGCCGGCTGACAAGCGCGAGGCACGCATGCGTCTGTCGCTGCCTATTGACAGACGTCTTATTCTGGTCGTATCACAGCGCATAACAGACAAGCGCAAGGGTATGGACTATATGGTGCGTGCCTGCGAGATTATGGCAGAGCGTTGCCCTGAGATGAAGGAAAACACGAGCATAGTTATCCTTGGAGGCCACTCGGAAGACTATGCCGACAAGCTGGCTTTTCCGGTGTGTCCGCTCGGCTATGTCAGCGACCAACGGAAGATTATAGATGTGTATAACGCGGCCGACTTGTTTGTGCTGCCTTCGCTTGAAGATAACCTGCCTAACACTATAATGGAGGCTATGGCCTGCGGCGTGCCGTGCGTAGGATTTAAGTCGGGCGGCATCCCGGAGATGATAGATCACCGCAAGAATGGGTATGTGGCTGAATACAAGAGTGCCGAAGATCTGGCAGAAGGCATGCGCTGGGTGCTCTCTGAAGCCGACTATGACGAGCTGAGCGACAATGCGGTGAAAAAGGTTTCAATAAGCTATTCGCAGCAGAGCGTGGCGATGAAGTATATTGAGGTTTATAACCAGGCCAGGGCTTACAGGCATTACAGATTATGATAAAGTTTACGATTGTAACAATTACGTATAATGCGGCCGATGTATTTATGCGCACGGCTGACAGCGTTGCGAGGCAGACTTATGCGGCGGTGGAGCATCTTATTATAGACGGAGCTTCGTCTGACGGCACGCAGAATATGGCAGAAGAATATAAAAAGGCTTCAAATGCAGCCTGCAACGGCCATGAGGTGAGGATCATTTCCGAACCTGACAAGGGACTGTATGACGCCATGAACAAAGGGCGCCGGCTGGCTACGGGCGATTATGTGTGTTTCCTCAATGCCGGAGACTTCTTCCCGTCGGCCGATACGTTGGATGTTATTGCTGCCAACGCACGTCTTGAAGAGTGCAGCAGCGAAGGAAAACCGCTGCCGGGAGTGCTGTATGGTGATACCGACTGGGTGGATAATGACGGCAACTATATGAGCCGGCGCAGGCTTACACCGCCAGAAAAACTCACGTGGCGCTCTTTCCGTCATGGTATGCTTGTGTGCCATCAGGCTTTTTATGCGCGCACTGATTTGGCGCAGAAGGTTCCTTACGACTTGCATTATCGTTTTTCGGCAGATGTTGACTGGTGTATAAGAATTATGAAAGAAGCAGAGAAAGAGTCGCTGCCACTGGTGAACGTTCATGCCACCATTGCCGACTATCAGCGTGAGGGGCAGTCGACAAAGAACCACAGGGCCTCGCTTCTTGAACGTTTTGATGTTATGAGCCGTCATTACGGACTTTTTACCACTATCGTCATGCATGCCTGGTTTGTCATACGTGCGGTGATAAAAAAATAAGAATCAGAAATATCAGTTATAAATTACGCCCAAATCGGTCATGCTGATTTGGGCGTATTGTTGTTTTATATAGAAAGTATAGCCTTCTTATATCGGAAGTGCTGCCGTCTGCTTTTTCGCAGGCATGGCGGCTGTATCAGGAAAATGCAGATTCAGACAGACGACAGAAACAGGTATGTCTGGTAGAAAACATAAACCCCAGTCGGTCATTAGACCGCACATAGCTTTATCAATTTTGTGTATTCATGCTTTCAGCCTGCCTGATGACCGATTGGAATAAAAAAGCGGTTGCCAGCATAATGCTGACAGCCGCTTGACATTTATAGACATTAACAATTATGAGTATCTTAAGATCTGTCCCGGACGTATGCGCATCTTCTTTGTTATGTGGTTAAGCTTGCAGAGCTCTTCGATAGTTGTGTTGCGCTTCTTTGCGATGCTCGACAGAGTCTCTCCGCGTTTAACCTTATGATAGCGTATGTCGCCGCTGTCGTTGTTTCTGCTTCTCTTGTCAGACGATGAACTGTTTTCTGCTGATGCATATTCGTTGTCGTCTTTTCCTCTTTCCTTGTTTGCAAGTCTTGAGTCGTTGTCGTAAGTGTCGCGGCGGAACATATATGTATCGCCTGTTACGTCCTGGTTCTTGAAGTCGAACATGAGTGCCGGGTTGAGGGCTACGCCGCAGAGACGTGTCTCAAAGTGGAGGTGAGAACCTGTGCTTCGTCCGGTGTTTCCGCCAAGTCCGATGGGCTCTCCGGCTTTTACAGTCTGGTTTTCTTCAACCAGGTGCTTAGACATGTGTCCGTATATAGTCTCAAGTCCGTTATAGTGGCGTATAACCACATAGTTGCCATATCCGTTGGCTTCGTATCTTACTATTCTTACTTTTCCGCTGAATGCGGCACGTATTGTGTCGCCGATATAAACCTTCACGTCGATACCTTTGTGCATGCGGCCCCAGCGACGTCCGAAGTTAGACGTTATGACTTTGCTTGTCGTAGGCATGCAGAAGTGCTTGAGGTTAATAAGAAAAGAATCGGGAAGGGTTGTGGCGCGGTGAGCATATTTGTTGCTCCATTCCTTGTAAAGCTGTGCTGAAGGGGAGCCGGTCTGTTCTCTCTGTATTATGTTTTTAAGGGCTAAAGTGTCAACCGCCTTCATCTTTCTGTCGATAGGTGCCTGGCGGGCCAGCAGATCCTGGGCTGATGCCGTTACTGCCGTAAGGGTAAATAATGCCGTAAATGCTAATGTCTTTATTGTTCTTTTTATTAAATACATAATTTATTGTTCTTGGTTAAGATAAAAGTGCGGAGGCTGCCGCGGGCGATAGTCAGAAAAAAATCAACAGATAAAAATTTTCCGGCCTATCATAAAAACCTTTGCAAAGATAATAAAAAAGTGTGATAGTTGTTTTCCGGTTTAACAACTTTATGGACACTTTAACAAACTGGCATGCAAGGCGTCCCTAATTTAACTAATACTAACTGGTTGATATTCATATTGTTAGCATTTTAGTTAAAATACCTATGAAATGGCAGACCAGTTTATGTTTGTTTTGCGCAGTGAGTCAAGCCTTTTCCATAGCATGGCATATTCCTGCTTCTGACACATAGGGTCTTTGTCAATTATTTTCTGTGCCTCGTTGCGTGCCAGCTGCACCAGCTGACCGTCGCGCGCAATGTCGGCTATCTTGAGGTCGAAGGCCATTCCGCTTTGCTGTGTGCCTTCAAGGTCTCCGGGGCCACGCAGCTTCAGGTCGGCTTCTGCAATCCTGAATCCGTCGTTGGTGTCGCACATTATGTCTATTCGCTTGCGTGTCTCTTCGCTTAGCTTGCGCTTGCTTACAAGTATGCAGTATGACTGGTCGGCTCCTCGTCCTACACGGCCGCGCAGCTGATGCAGCTGTGACAGGCCGAAGCGTTCGGCGTTGAGTATTACCATCACTGATGCATTCGGCACGTTTACGCCTACCTCAATTACGGTGGTGGCCACGAGTATCTGGGTCTCGCCGGACACAAAGTGCTTCATCTCCTCTTCTTTTTCAGCCGGCTTCATCTTGCCGTGAACCTTGCTCAGCCTGAATTCGGGAAACGCTTCTTTGAGTCCTTCAAATCCGTCTTCAAGATTCTTGAGGTCTATCTTCTCGCTTTCTTTTATCAGCGGGAACACGATATATACCTGACGCCCTTCGTTGATCTGTTTCCTTATTCCGTTATACAGACTTGTTGTCTGGTCGTCATATTTATGTATTGTCACTACGGGCTTGCGTCCCGGCGGCAGTTCGTCTATGACGCTCACGTCCAGGTCGCCGTATATGGTCATTGCCAGTGTCCGGGGAATAGGCGTGGCTGTCATGACCAGCACGTGCGGCGGGTTGTCGCTCTTGTTCCATAGCCGTGCCCTCTGTGCCACTCCGAATCTGTGCTGTTCGTCTACGACTACAAAGCCGAGGCGTGCAAACTGCACGGTGTCTTCGATGACGGCATGGGTGCCCACCAGTATGTTTACGCTTCCGTTGGCCAGTCCTTCCAGCACGGCCTTGCGCCTCTTGCCTTTCACCATGCCTGTCAGCAGTTCTACGTTTACGTCCATTCCGCCGAGCATTCCCTGTATTGTGGCAAGGTGCTGTTCCGCCAGAATTTCTGTCGGGGCCATTATGCAGGCCTGAAAGCCGTTGTCGATGGCGATGAGCATGGACATCAGTGCCACGAGCGTCTTGCCGCTGCCCACGTCGCCCTGCAGCAGACGGTTCATCTGCTGTCCCGAGCCCATGTCTTTTCTTATTTCCTTAATGACACGTTTCTGTGCGCCTGTGAGCGGAAAGGGAAGGTTATTGAAGTAAAAGTCGTTGAACGTCTTGCCGACACGGCTGAATATATAGCCGCGATATTTGCGCCTGTGGTCGCTGGCGTATCGCAGAATGTTGAGCTGAACATAGAAAAGCTCTTCGAACTTCAGACGGTAGCGGGCCTTGCTCATGTCGTCGGGCGTTTTGGGGTTGTGTATTTTTCTGAACGCCTCGTCCCTTGATATCATGTTCAGCGGCTTGGTTATGAAGTCGGGCAGGGTTTCCCTGAGCGGTTCTTTCATGTTGTCGAGCATGCTTTTTATGAGCTTTTCTATGGCTCTCGACGTCATGCCCGTCTTCTTCATGTTTTCCGTAGTTACATAATACGGCTGCAGTCCCATCTGTGATAGCTGCATTTCTGATGCCGGATCAATGTCGGGATGTGCAAACTGGTAGCGCCCGTTGAACACGGTAGGTCTGCCGAATATTATGTAGTCGGTAGAAAGTTTATAGTGGCTGATGATGTATTTTGCTCCCGAAAACCACACGATGTCTGCCACTCCGGTTCCGTCTGACACATGTGCCACGACCCTTGTGCGGTGGAACCCCATCTCGAAAGTCTCAAAACTCAGTATTCTTGCACGTATCTGAACGAAGGGCATGTCGCCCGAAAGCTCATTTATGCGGTATATGCGGCTGCGGTCGACATATTTGTAGGGGTAATATTCAAGCAGTTCCTTATAGGTGCTGATGCCCAGTTCCTTACTGAGCAGAGTCTTGCGCCTTGGGCCTACGCCCGGAAGATACTGTATGTCCTGGTCTAATATGTCGAGCATTGTCGCGTTTTGAGAGATGTTTCAGATTAGATGAAAATATTATGTCAGCAAATTATCTACGCCAGCACCCTTGCTATAAGCAGGTCGAACGGAGTGGTTATCTTTATGTTCTCGCGGTTGCCCTCTATGAGCGTCGGACTTTGCCCGATGCTTTCTGCCACAGAGGCGTCGTCGGTAAAGTCTTCACGGTAGGACTGCTTGTATGCCTCCTTCAGCAGCTGTATGTCAAAGGTCTGCGGCGTCTGTACAAGGCGGTACTCCTGTCTTGGCACGGTGGTGCTCTTGTTTTCGGCGTTGAGATGTATCAGGGTTTCTACTACAGGCGTAACCGGCACCACGGCCTTGCGTGTTCTTGCTGTTTCATAGCAGTTGGATATCACCTCAATCGACGGGAACGGGCGCACACCGTCGTGTATGCCAACCACTCCGGTTTCGTCGTCGGGTATACATGCCAGTCCGTTTCTGACTGAGTGGAAGCGTGTCTCGCCTCCGTCCGCTATCTGATATTCAGCAGCGAAGTGATATTTTTTGCACAGTTCGTGCCAATATTCCTGTTGTTCCTTAGGCAGCACAAGTATTATTTTCAGCGTGGTGCTGTATTCTTTGAATCTTTTTATTGTGTGCATAAGGACAGGAAATCCGTTGACAGGCAAGAATTGCTTTGGTATGTCAGAGCCCATCCTCAATCCTTTGCCTCCGGCAACGATTACAACATAGTCCATAATATTCTTCTTGTGATTCTTCTTGTTTTGTCTTATTGTCAGTAAGTTTTCTATGTGTGTATGGGCGTGCAGCTGTGCCCATGCAGGCTATATCTTCAGATGCAGGCCAGATGTATGTGTTCCGCATCATGCATACACGCCGCCACGGGGGCTAATCCGTGCTTATATATTCATCAGCCCGAATACAAGTCTTGCTGCCGTATCCGGGCTGATGAGCCGGTTATTGTTATTTCATCATGAGATGCTTGAACATCATGCCTTCGGCCACGCTGTCGGCTGTCTTATGGTCGGTAAGAGCCTCGAGCAGTGTGTAGGCATAGGGCAGGGTGGCTGCCGGACCTTCTCCGGTAGTGATGTTGCCGTCTACTGTGCACAGTTCGTGTGTGTATTCTGCTTCATCAAGATATTTCTCGAATCCGGGATAACATGTGGCACGCTTGCCCCTCAGCAGACCAATTCCGCCAAGCACCATAGGTGCGGCACATATTGCACCGATCATCTTGCCCTTGCGGTTCTGCTCTATGAGAGACTTCTTTACTCCAACATGCTCGTTGAGGTTGGTTGCTCCTGGCAGTCCGCCCGGCAGCATGAGCAGGTCGGCGTCGCTGAGGTCAGCCTCTTCAAACAGCAGGTCGGCAGTGATTTTCACTCCGTGTGCCGATTCAACTTCCTTTGCGCCTGTAACGCTCACGGTTTTAAACTCAACGCCTGCGCGGCGCATAATATCTAATGGTATGAGGGCTTCAATCTCTTCGAAGCCTGTAGCCAGGAATTCATAAACTTTAGCCATGTGGTTTTCTGAATTTTAAGGTTTAAACGTTTATTTGTATAATGATGGCATAGCCTTATTTCAGGCAAGCCAGATATCTCTTTATCGTGTCTTCAAGGCCGAAATACAGCGCATCGCATATCAGTGCGTGACCTATGCTGACTTCGTCGAGCCATGGAATGTTCTGATGGAAATAGGTCAGGTTCTGCAGACTGAGGTCGTGTCCTGCGTTGAGGCCAAGCCCCACTTCTCTTGCCACTTCTGCCGCCTCTACGAACGGCTTTATCGCCTCTTCGCGGTTGGCCTCATAGCCTGCTGCGTATGGCTCGGTGTAAAGCTCTATTCTGTCGGTGCCGCACATACGTGCCGCTTCAACCATCTTAGGCTCGGCGTCGACGAATATCGACGTTCTGATGCCTGCCTCCTTAAACTGTCCTATCACGTCGGTCAGAAAGCCCTTGTTGGCCACTGTGTCCCATCCGTGGTTGCTCGTTATCTGGTTGTCAGCATCGGGCACAAGTGTTACCTGGGTGGGCTTCACCTCGAGCACCAGCTTAATATATTTGTCAATTGGGTTGCCCTCTATGTTAAACTCTGTGGTTATCAGTGGTTTGATGTCTCTTACGTCCTGGTATCTGATGTGTCTTTCGTCAGGACGTGGATGCACGGTGATGCCTTGCGCGCCAAACTTTTCACAATCAACGGCCACTTTCAGCACGTCGGGATTGTTGCCTCCGCGTGCGTTGCGTATTGTAGCCACCTTGTTGATGTTTACGCTTAATTTCGTCATTTTTTACAAATTTATTTAGTTAGCAGTATCTGTTATTCCGCAAAATGATGTAATTTTGCATATGACAAGCCTTGTGCAGGCGGCTTTCTGGCTGTTGTCATACGGGGCTTGTGACATCTTTGCAGATAAGTTTATTCATTGGCAAAGTTACTAAATGTTTGTCATTTTTCTGCATCCTGTACTAAAAAAGAAATTTAAAAGCTTAAAATTATGGGGTCGCGCAAGTTTAAATTCGCACTATTTGGAAATATCTATCAGGCAAAGAAGTCGGCTAACATCCGGGATATAATGTCGTATCTCACGCGCCGCGGCGCTGAAGTGTGCGTTGAAAAACTTTTTTACGACTTTCTTGTAAGCACCGGACGACTGTCGCCAGGCTCCGTTGAAGTGTTTGAGGGAGGCAACTTCATGGCTGATTTCGTCATATCTATGGGCGGAGACGGCACGCTGTTGCGTGCGGCGGGGCTCGTGGGCAGCAAGAATATACCAATACTTGGAGTCAATATGGGCCGGCTCGGATTCCTGGCCGACATCGTGCCTACCGAAGCCGAGAGCGCGCTCGACTCGCTCTATCGCGGCGACTACACGCTGGAGAACCATTCGGTAATATGCGTTGAGGCCGACGGCAAGCCTCTGTCGGGTGTGAGCCATGCGCTCAACGACATAGCCGTGCTGAAGCGCGACAATGCCTCGATGATATCAATACGCACAAGTATCAACGGCGAGTATCTCGTTACATATCAGGCTGACGGACTCATTGTCAGCACTCCTACAGGCTCAACGGCCTATTCGCTGTCGAACGGCGGACCTATCATCGTGCCGCAGACGGGCATCCTGTGCCTTACGCCGGTGGCTCCGCACAGCCTTAACATCAGACCGATGGTGATTTCAGACGACTCTGAAATAACTCTCACCGTGGAGAGCCGTAACCATAACTTCCTCATTGCCGTCGACGGACAGTCGGCAAAGTGCAGCGAGAAGACACGGCTCACCATACGCAAGTCACCATACAACATAAAAATTGTGAAGCGCAGCAGTCAGAAATACTTCTCCACCTTGCGCCAGAAGATGATGTGGGGAGCCGACACGCGCGGCTGACAACATCTCCGCACCAGTATGCTGACATCAGTCCTGCATTCCGGCGTGGTGTCTGCGACATACCCGGAAGCACCTTTAGCAGAAGCTTATGAAGATAAAGAACCTGTTGAGAATACCCCAAAGCAAATATCCCATCAAGGCTATTTTGCGCTGGTTGTGGCATGCTTGGCGCGGCAACCGGCTTCAGGCCGTGCTCAACGCCGCGCTCGGACTGCTCGGCGTGGCTGCCAGCTTGATGTCGGTGTGGGCTGTTCAGAATGCCATCGACGTGGCATCTCATGTCCGCAGCGGCTCGCTCTATGCGGCAGTGGCGCTTATGGGTGTGTTTGTGCTTTGCGACTTTGGCGTCAGCATAGCTTCGGTATGGGTGAGAAACATTCTCGGCATAAAGGCGCAGAACCGCATGCAGCAGCACATGCTCGACCGCATACTGCGCTCAGAGTGGCGCGGACGCGACAGCATGCACAGCGGCGACGTGCTCAACAGGCTTGAGCTTGACGTAAGGACTGTAGTGGAGTTTCTTACCGAAACCATGCCCAACACGCTTTCGGTGGTGGCTCTTTTTCTCGGCTCGTTTTTCTATCTGTTCTCGATGGACGCCATGCTGGCCGTTGTCATCGTGATAATGCTGCCTCTGTTTATGCTTGTCAGCAGGCTCTACGTGGGGCGCATGCGCAGTCTTACGCGCAACGTTCGCAACTGCGACAGCCGCGTGCAGAGCGTGCTGCAGGAAACCATACAGAACCGCATGCTCATAAAGACTCTTGAAAAGGATGACGCCATGGTGGAGCGGCTAGAGGCAACGCAGAGCGAATTGCGGCATAATGTGGTAAGGCGCACGGCCTTCTCGCTGTTTTCGAGCTTTGTCCTCAACTTCGGCTTTGCGGCAGGCTATCTTATCGCCTTTCTGTGGGGAGCCATAAGGATGTACGGCCATACGCTGTCTTTCGGCGGCATGACGGCCTTTCTGCAGCTTGTGGCGCGCATACAGGGGCCGGCACGCAATCTGACAAAGCTTGTTCCTCAGTTTGTGTCGGTGCTCACGGCGGCAGAACGGCTCATGGAACTTGAGGAAAATCCGCTTGAAGAGCAGGGCGCTCCGCTGCATGTAGCTGCCGACGGTGGAGTGGGCGTGCGCTTCGAGAATGTAGCTTATGCCTATGCCGACGGCGAACGCGAGATAATGAATAACTTTTCGTTCGACTTCACTCCGGGCAGCTGTACTGCCGTGCTCGGCGAGACCGGCACCGGCAAGACCACTCTTGTGCGCATGATTCTTGCCCTGATACGCCCTGACTCGGGACGCGCCGTGATATATAACGGACGAGGCGAAAGCTACCAGTTGTCGTCGCTCACGCGCTGCAACTTTGTATATGTGCCGCAGGGCAACACGCTGCTGAGCGGCACCATTCGCGACAATCTGAGGCTTGGAAACCTTTCGGCCACTGACGATGATATGCTCAACGCCCTTCATCGTGCCTGTGCCGACTTTGTCAGTGAGCTGCCCGACGGGCTCGACACCGTATGCTCTGAGTCGGGCGGGGGATTGAGCGAAGGTCAGGCGCAGCGCATAGCCATAGCCCGGGCGCTGCTGCGCGACGGCAGCGTGATGCTCTTCGACGAGGCTACAAGCTCGCTCGACCCTGACACAGAGCGCCGCCTGCTTGCCAATCTGCTGGCAGACAGACAGCGCACCATCATCTTTGTAACCCACCGCATGGCCGTGGTAGACTATTGCGACCGTGTGCTGCGCATGGAGCGGCTCTGACTCTTCGTGTCGTGCCTGCACATATGCTGTCGTTCAGGCATGATGTTTGTAGTGAATTTTATTAACCAAAATAAATTTTAGCGTTATGAAAAAACTTATCTTTATGGCGGCTTTCGCCATCATGACTGTCCTTGGCGCTGCGGCTCAGGATGCCGACTCGCGCTATGCCACCGAACTGCTGAAGCCCGGAACTGAGGCTCCCGACTTCACTCTGAAGGACATCAACGGCACAGAATACACGCTCAGCCAGTTGCGCGGAAACTATGTCGTGCTCGACTTCTGGGCTTCGTGGTGTCCCGACTGCCGGAAGGATGTGCCCATGCTGAAGGAACTCTATGCCAAATACGGCGAGCGCATCAAGTTTGTAAGCGTGTCGTTCGACGACAAAAAAGAAAATTGGAAAAACTATGTTGAGGCCAACGGCATGGACTGGCTCAACGTCAGCGAACTGAAGAAATGGAAGGAAACCCAAATTTCGCAGATGTATAAAATCAAGTGGATTCCTGCCATGTATCTTATTGACCGCCAGGGCAAAATCATCCTGTCAACGGTTATGATAGAGAAAATGGCAGACAAGCTGAAAGAACTTCACGAGCTTTAAGCTGAACCGTTCATCATAATCCTGTTGGATTATCGTTTTATACAGAGCGTCTTGCCGTCTGCTTTTTCGCATGAATAGAGTTATTCTAGTGAAAGGCCGACGGCAAGACAAATAAATAATAAATCATAAATACTGCTGGAAAATTCATGGGATTTTGTATATTTGTTTCATGTTTAATACAAAATCTACAAGCAGTATGCAAATTATAAATAGACTTTCATTTTTTCTTGTTGCCTTTTTGTTGGGGTATAGCTCAGTTTATTCACAGACACAGGCTGATGTGAAAATGGGTGAGATCCTGAATGGCGGTGATCTGTTTCAGTTAAGAAAAGAATATCCGAATCTAAAAGGCTCCGTGAGTGTGAAGATGCTTAATCTGGTGGCAGACGCTCAGTTAGGCATAGGATTTAATAAATTGGAAAATGCTGCCGTTGCCCTTGACAGTTTGTTGGCGCATCACCAAAACGAGCTTGGTGCGCAAACATCAATAGGTATGGCTGCTTTGCAAGGCATGAACCTCTTGAATTTGGGCATGTATGAGCAAGCCGGAAAAGTTGGAGAAAGTCTGGTGAATGCACTAAAGGAATCAGTTCCGTTTGAATCTCTTTACAGTTTTGTATTTATCGAAAAAGTAAGCAAAGCACTTGCCAATGTTCCAAAACCTTATCTTGAACGTCCTGATAGAGATGTTGCTGTGCCGTTAAGTGTTGAAACTGTTGGAAGAGGCAAACATATCTATATACCTGTAGAGGTAAACGGCATAACGAGAAACTATATTTTCGATACAGGTTGCTCTTTTGGCAATTTCGTTTCAGAAAAGTATGCAGAAGAAGTTGGTCTGAAAATTGTAGCTGATTCTATTCCGGTATCAGGTATGGAGATTGGTCTTGTAAAACTTGCTGTGGCAGATTCAATGAAAATAGGAGAAATGGTATATCATAATCCTGTTTTTATGGTTGCGCCTCCCGATCATGAGGTCGATTCGGTATTTGCTTTTGATGGAGTGATAGGTTACCACTTTATCAGGGACGCCAAGGAAATAATCATAGACAATGAGGCCGGAAAGTTTGTTTTTCCGCAAAAAGTGTCTGAGGGGGAGCCAAATATGTATTTGGCATCAAATACGCCTCAAGTAAGAATCAGCTATAACGGAAAGCCTTTTGACCTGATTTTTGATACAGGAAATGTAAAGTCTGACTTGGGGAATAAATTTGCTAAAACATTTCCAGATGCCATTGACGGATTGGCAGAACATGTAACTTCACGTGGCGGCTTTGGTGGAATATCGCAGATAAAAGCAGTAACATTGCCAAATTTCTGTTTCGAGGCGGCAGGTTCTAAGGTGACATTGCATAATACAGAAGTGATTACGAACACAGGAATAAACAGTCGGTTGTTTGCAGGTTCGTTAGGGGCAGATTTTGTGTCGTCATTCAAACGGCTTACAATCAACTATCAGAACATGTTTATACGTGGAGAATAATCGTGCTTTAATTAAAGCAACACATTAGTGTCCAGTTTTAAGGGACACTAATGTGTTTTTATAATAAACTCGTCACTCGTCACATTCTTATGTAAATTATTGAATAACAGTGTGTTATAGTGTGACGAGTTCGTTGTTCAACTCGTCACATTGTTTTTGAGAAACCGGTTATTGGATGTTTGGATGGGGCGATGACCTGTATGTGATGAGTTGAAAATACAACTCGTCACGCTGTAAAATGTTGATATGCAGCGGCTTATGTGCCTTTGTGATGAGTGACGAGTTTCTCCGAAAACTTTTTTATGATCATATTGCGTTGTCATTCCTTATATAGGTTTACTTCTGGCTGGCCTATTACCGGTTTTGGTTGTTTCATTCCTTTATCTCCAAAAGGTATGCTTTTACCTTGCGAAAGACCGCCTTTCAGCGTGTAGAAGCATGCCTTTTGCAATGCTGTCAGCCGAGTCTTATCCTGATAAAAGGGCAAAAAGAAAGGCTCCCTTACCTTTGCCTTGTGCGGCAAGTAAGGGAGCCTTTTGTATGGTTAATAACCGTATGTGTTATTTCTTCATTGTGTCAGGCAGCATGATAACCTTGATGCTGTTGCCGCCACCGATGATGACGTTCTTCATGAACTTAGCCATCTTCTCAGGAGTCATTTCGCTTACAATCTTCTTGTAGTCGGTGTTTGTGTCAACTCCGTACTCGTCGAAGCTCTGGATAACGCCCAGCCAGTAGTTGTTCTTCTTAACGTTTTCGTCTGCACGCTTCAGCATGAGTTCCTTAACCTTGCTGAGCATTTCAGCGTCAACTGTCTTGGTCATCTTAGTAACCTCGTCGTTCATGATGCCGATAGCCATGTCGCTCTTCTCAGGTTTCATCGGGCAAACACCGATGATGCATGTGAACGGAACGTCGCCTCCGAGTGATGAGTATCCGGCAGCTCCTGCAGAGTAGGCAGCGCTGGCTTCCTCACGGATCTTCTCCAGGTAGATCATGCTCAGGATCTGTCCTGCTGCGTCAGCGTAGATGCTGTTCTCGAGAGTGTAAGGAGTCTTGTTGTTATACCAGTACATGTAAGCGTTAGCCTTCGGAGTCTCCATCTTGCGGTAGAACTGGTTAACGGTGTTGCCCTTGTTGTAAGTAGTAACAGGCTTCCAGTTTTCCTTAGCGCCCTTTGCAGGCAGAGAAGCTATATACTGCTCGATGAGCGGACGGATGGCTGCCTCGTCAAAGTTACCGATGATTGTGAATGTGAAGTCGGCAGCGTTGGCTGTGCGCTCTTTTGCAATCTGCAGAATGCGGTCGTAGTTAGCGTTCTCAACATCCTTCATCTCGATAGAGGCGAAGCGCGGGTTGTGCATGTAGAGAGTGTTCTTTACAGAGTCTGACAGTGCCATCTCAGGTGAAAGCTCCTTGTTCTTCAGAGAGGTCTTTATCAGTCCCACCATTGAGTTGTAGCTCTTCTCGTCCTTGTTGATGTTTGTGAAGTAGAGATATGTCATCTGGAAGAGAGTCTCAAGGTCCTTAGGAGTTGATCTTCCGCTTACAGTCTCGTGCAGGTTCTGCATTGTGAGGTCAACGTTAACCTGTTTGCCTGCCAGTACCTTCTGCAGTTCAGTGCTGCTGAAGTTGCCCAGTCCGCTGTAGCCGATGGCCGTGTCGAACATCTTGATGTTAGCGTAGTCTTCCTTGCCGAGCAGAGAAGCACCACCCTTAGATGTAGCGCTGAGGATAACCTCGTCGTCCTTATAGTCAGTCTTCTTCAGCAATACTCTTGCACCGTTAGACAGTGTGAGCTCTTTGTAGCCGAACTTAGCGTTCTCTTTCTCGCTCTTGATGCTGCCTTTCTTGGGCAGAACGCTTATCAGCGGCTCGTTCTTAACGTTGTCAACCCATGCTGTGAGCTGCTCAGCGTGAACGCCGTCGATGGCCTTCTTGATAGATTCAGCTGTAGGATATTTAGCACCTTCCTTCTCTGTGTAGAATGCCACTACAACTGTGTTGGTGTCAGTTTCGCTTATCAGCTCCTTGGTGATCTCGTTGACAGCTTCAACAGGGATAACCGGAGAAATCTGCTGCATTATCTGATACTCGTCTTCGATTGAAGGCATAGGCTCGTTGCCGAGGAAGTTGTCGCGGTAGATGTCACCGTAAATAGCGTTGTCGCGCTTGTTGCGGTTGGTGTAAACCTTCTCGAGTGAGCTCATATAGTCGGCCTTGGCGCGCTCAAACTCAGTGGCTGTGAAGCCGAACTTAACGGCACGCATAACCTCGCGTGTGGCTGTGCTGATGGCCTGCTCGCTCATGCCCGGTTTCGGCAGTATAACCAGGGTGAATGCCTTGGTTGTAGAAGCCAGGATGAAGTCGCTGTCGTAAGCGTAAGCCTGAACGAACGGACAGTCAGGATTCTGCTGTATTTCCTGCAGACGTGCGTTGAGCATCTGTGTTGAGAGGCTTACTGCATAGTTCTGAACGAGATATGCAAGGCTGCCTTTCAGGCTGTCTGGCACTTCGGGGTGCTTGTACATCAGCTGTATGATGTCAGTCTGCTGCTCTTTGTCCTTGTCTACGATGATAATAGCCTCGTTGTTGTCGGGCACGGGCTCGTTGACAACCTTCGGAGCGTTAGGATCAAGCTTGATGCCGCTGAACAGCTCCTTGATCTTAGCCTCAGTGCGGTCAACGTCGATGTCGCCGACTACGATGATTGCCTGGTTGTCGGGACGATACCACTTGTGGTAGTACTGACGGAGAACTTCAGGCTTGAAGTTGTTGATGATCTCCATCTTACCGATAGGCATGCGCTGTCCGTATTTGCTGCCCGGATAGATTTTCTCGAGGTTGCGGTCGAACATTCTTGTCTGTGCGTCAGTGCGCAGGCGCCACTCCTCGTTGATCACACCACGCTCCTTGTCGATCTCCTTGGGGTCGAGTGTAAGGCCGTTAGACCAGTCTTTCAGGATGAGAAGACAAGAGTCGAGAGCCTCAATGCGTGTAGAAGGAACGTTGCATATTCTGTATACGGTCTGGTCTACGCCTGTGTATGCGTTGAGGTCAGAACCGAACTCTACGCCGATAGAGCGCAGATATTCAATGAGGTTGTTGCCCTTAAAGTTGTCTGAGCCGTTGAAGGCCATGTGCTCAAGGAAGTGAGCCAGACCGCGCTGGTCGTCGTTCTCCTGGATAGAACCCACGCGCTGGGCAATGTAGAAGTTAACACGATTCTCCGGATAACCGTTGTTGCGGATGTAATAGGTCAGTCCGTTGGCCAGCTTGCCAGTCCTCACTGCCGGGTCAACCGGGATGGGAGGCATCTGCATGCCCTGAGCCATGATGCCCACTGTGCTTGCCAAGAACAGTGCGGCCGTGATGATTAGATGTTTTATTTTCATAAAAAAGAGTTTAAAATAGTTCAACAAAGATAGTTTTTTTATCTCTCGAATGTTGTTACTGGTTGTTATATTTAATAAATTTTATACGTTTTGTATGCAAAATTGTTACTTTCGTGTAAATACCATGCTGTAAGCCGGTTTATGTTTCCTCCCGGTATTCCAGAATGTCTCCTGGCTGGCACCCCAGCTCGCGGCATATTGCTTCGAGCGTGGTGAAGCGTATGGCCTTGGCCTTGCCGGTCTTCAGGATCGACAGATTAGCCTGCGTAAGCTCCACTCTTTCGGCCAGCTCGCCGAGCGAAATCTTCCGCTTGGCCATCTCCACGTCGAGGTTTACTATTATTTTACCCATACTTGTTGCTTTAGAGTTGTTTACGTAGGTTATTATATCGTGAGTTCCTGTTCCTCTTTCATCTTCAGTCCGATGGAGAACGACTCTGCCATTACAAGAGAGAATAGTCCGAAGAGTATCGTGCCCGTGTACACGGCGTCTGAATATCCGATGGTGTAGCCCGTCAGGCTGAACGTCTGTGTGGCGGCATATACGTCGTTACAATATTTTATCGTTGCCAGCAGACCTATTATCACCATGCACCAGCCTATGCGTTTAAGGTATTTCGTGTTCTTCCGTGTGAAGATGTTGTTGCGGTTGATGTTCAGCACGAAGCGTATGAACGAAACCAGCGTGATGATGCCTGCCACCATTATTGCTATGCCTATGATTACTGACAGAATGCTGCCTGCTGTGCCTGAAGAATCCTCTATCGGCAGGTTTATCTGTGTAGGCCATGCCCTATACGACTTATTCGTTGCGCTGTCGGTTATGGTTATTGCGTTGCGCCATGTGATTTCGTTCGGTATGAGCGACACAACGCGATAGCCGTCCACGCTTTCAGTGTTTGTCTCTTGGATGTGCTTGGCCGACTTATATCCGCTGACCATGCCGCTGAACATAAGGTCGGTGGCCATCAATATGTCTACGATGATAACGGCGAAGATAAGCAGGCAGAATATGTTGAGCTTTGTTTTCATCTTGTTGCGTATTTTTCATAAAAATGCCCGCCGCCCTGTTTTCACGGCCGGCGGGCAGGCCTTTATTTATTTAGTTAGAGAGAGTCGTTGTTGCTGTCATTTCATGTCGGCCAGCAGGTTGGCGGTGTAGTCGCTTAGCAGTACGTAGTTGTCGTTAAGCTCATACATGTTGCTGCTCTTGTTCCATGTGTAGCAGTCAACTCCTGTGGCGTTTCCGCTGATGCTGCTGTATGTCATGCGCTGGCTCTGCACGTAGGCGCTGTCGCAGTTCTTCCATATCTTCATGTCGAGCACAGTGTTGCCGGCGTTGTAGGTGTAGTCCATGCAGAGGTAGTTTTCCCATTTCTGCTTGTCGCTGTTCCACTTCATCACCTCTTTTCTTATCACGCGGTCCTGGTCGTCGTATGTATATTGCTTGCGTGTCTTGGCTGTAAGATATTTGCCGCTGTTGTCGTAAGTAACTATTGCGCTTACTTTACCGTCCTGCATCTCTGCGTTGTATGCGAAGCGGTTGTCAGAGTTGGATGTTCCTGCGATGCTTGTGAACAAACTCATAATTGTTGCGGCGGTAATTGTAATCAGTTCCATAATGCTATATTTTTTATTTCGTTATTATTCTTGTTTATTTAATTCTTTATCTGTTTTGTCGTTAGACGTTCTTTGTTCTGAAAAACTACGTCGTGATATTGTCTTTTTAATATCCTGCGGGAAGCGGTGTTATCTAAAATCAATAATCATTTATCGTTTTTCGATATGCAAATGTATGAACTATATTTGAATGCTCCAAATATTTTCAATAAAAATTTATCGAAAAACGATAATTTAACACATTAAAACAATAAAATACCGGCTTTTAACGGTCTTTTAACCCAAACAGACCTTTATTATTAGGGCAGATTGCTGCTTTTCATTGAGCGGATGAAGGCATAAATAAACAAGACAGATAGAACTTATATGCTGTATGATGATTCGGGGTAAGCTTATGGTAATATGCTTTGATGAAAGCTGTTCATCGGGCAGGCCTGAATAAAAATATGGGCTTTACCAAGCCACAAAGGTACGGTAAAGCCCATTATCCCAGAAATAATAATTGTTATAAGCCTGCTTTTTCGTAGGGAATATACTTAAAGTACTCGTCAAATTGATCAGTACGCTTTATATAATAAGTTTCGCCACAGCCGTTTAGTTGGATTTGGTCTGGTGTAAACGAGATGAATGACCAGTAAATTCCGCCATCAGGACTAAATACGCAAGCGTCGGGATTAAACTTACTATTGTCAATATTCAAATCGTTTGCGGCGATATTATAGTTGTCAGGTTCAATATATGATGTCATTTCTCCGGTATTATCGTTGCGCATCATACGAATGTTCTGAAAAAACAGTGTGCCATTATTGTTGTTGGCTGTTGCTGCAGCCCGAATATATATCATACGGCCATTGACCAAATAGACAAACATATGGCGGTTTGTATTGACCTCACACATAAAAACGTCGCCATCTTTTCCAAACCTGGCGCCAAGTCTCCATTCCTGTAGACACTTACCGATGTCTAACTTGCTTTTGGCAATGGATTTTTCATAAGGCTTGCAGATTGTTATTTCCTCTACCTTAGACATAACTTTATCTCCAATACGAAGAGTCTTAGCGGCTGTTCCGTTAACCGTCTTAACCTCGTCAATGAGTGTAAGAGGCGTAGTGGTTTCAACGACAAATGCCGAATCTTTGTAAGTGGTACAGCTATATATGTCTTGTGTAGGGATATTGAGAAATGCTCTCAGACCTGTTGGAGTTTTCTCAAAGAACATACAAATGCTGTCTGTTATAACCGCTTCTGCATCATTTGAAGCCCAGACACCACGATATTTTGAAAAATCACTTGCATAAGATGTACTGTGAATTACGATAGCAAGTAAAAAGGCAAAAAGTAATTTTTTCATAATCTGTGAATATTAAGATGAAATAATTTATTTCAAAAGTTTACGGTCGGTATCACTACTTTCCAATATGCTCATTTGATGGATTGCTATTTGGTTTAGCTTAATCAGACGTTCACTTTGTGCTATATTTTGTTCGATAAAAATGGCATTTAGATTTTCCATATTCGACAAACAGATAAGTTCGTTGATAGTAGCATAATCACGGATGTTTCCTTTCAGTTCAGGATTTGCTTCTCTCCATTGTTTTGCTGTCATACCAAACATCGCCACGTTCAGCACGTCGGCTTCATTAGCATAAATCATGTTTGCTTGCATTGGTGTTACTTCCATAGGAATAAGATTCTTCTTTATGGCATCAGTATGTATGCGATAATTGATTTTTGACAATTCACGTTTCGCTGACCAACCGAGCAGCCTTTGTTCTTCTGTCTTTAACCGCTGATACTCCTTAACAAGAAGTAATTGGAATTTAGGAGAAATCCACATGCCAAAATGATATGCTATATCCCGATGTGCATATGTGCCGCCATAGCGGCCTGCCTTCGAACGAATGCCGATTGCGCTGGTTCTTTCTATCCATGTTTTTACTGAAAGAACGAAATTGTTGCTTCCTGCCGCATTTTTAATTGTACCGAATTCGGTACAATTAAAATCGGGATTGTATAACATTTCCCATTCGCCAAGATACTCAATAGTACTTTTAAGACTAAGCCAACGGAAGATAATATGCTCTTGCAGTTGGCTTCGTGCCATGTCTGTAAGGCTGATATAGTCTTCTTCATTGTACTTTACAATGCTAATATCTGTATTTTGAACGGTAATTTTTGCCATTGTTAATGATGAGTTGTGGTTTACGCAAAGTTAAGCAAATATTCTGAATTCCGCATATGTGTTTAATGCAATATATCGGATTTTAACAAATAGCACAAAATATACGTTTTATTACAGCTAAAATAGAGATTATTGTTTTATTTCATTATGAAAAACATTTATTGCGAGCGTAGGTGCCGGAATGCTTGTCCCACGCCTTTGCCGGCTCATTCTTCCACCTTATTATCCTTTGCAGCTATGTTTCTCGGATGATGGTTCAGGATTTCCTCGCGCAGCGTGTGCGTGTCTATGTGGGTGTAAATTTCGGTTGTGCCTATGCTCTCGTGTCCGAGCATGCTCTGTATGGCGCGCAGGTCGGCTCCGCCTTCAAGCAGGGCGGTGGCAAAGCTGTGGCGCAGCGTGTGCGGACTTATGGTCTTCTGTATGCCGGCCTCGGCACCCAGTCGCTTTATCATTATCAGTATCATGGTGCGCGTCAGGTGAGCTCCGCGGCGATTCAGGAACACATAGTCTTCCTCTCCCGGCTTTATGTTCATGTGGCTGCGGTCTATAAACCAGTATTTCAGCTGCTTTATGGCATTTTCAGATATAGGCACGAGCCGCTCCTTGTTGCCTTTGCCCGTTATTCTTACGAACTGTTCGTCGAGATAAAGCGCAGACATCTTCAGGTTTACAAGTTCGCTGACGCGCAGTCCGCAGCTGAACAGCACCTCTATTATGGCCTTGTTGCGTTGTCCTTCCCATTTGCTCAGGTCTATGGCCTGCTCCAGTCTGTCCACCTCTTCCGTGGTGAGCACCTCGGGCAGATGGTCGCCGAGTTTTGGCGATTCAAGCAGTTCTGTAGGGTCGTCCTTGATGTATCCGTCAAGATACAGATATTTGTAGAATGCTCTCACGCCGCTTAGAATCCTGCATTGTGAGCGAGGTGATATCCCTATGTCGTGCAGTGAGGCGGCAAAGCATTGTATGTCGCTTAGTTTTGCCGCTTCCGGACTGATGCCGTTGTCCTTCAGGAATTTTAATAGCTTGTTGATGTCAAGGATGTATGCTTCGAGCGTATTGCCTGAATAATTACGCTGAAGTTTCATGTAGCGGATATATTTGTGTATAATGTTGTCTTGTTCTTTCTGAATCATCTTTGCTTTATTCTGTATTTTCCCGGCTTTAGCGTCATGGCCATGTCTGCACGGCAGGATTTATTCTACAATCGGTTCTTAGACAGCATATAGTTTTATCTGTCTTGCTTATCTGTGCTTTCAGCCGTCTTTTGTTTTCTGTTGTCGCCTTTTCGTCCGTCTTTCTGGCCATAGTCTGCCATGCTTGTGAAAATCAGACGGAAATCAGCTCAATATAAGGCTGAAATACAGGCTGAACTCTAACGCCCGGTTTTAGCTTAAAAAAATCCGGGGACCGACATGCCCCGGATTTTTATTTCTCAGCCAAGTTTAGCGTGTGGTGCCGCCTTGGCCGTATTTTATTGAGTGTTATTTGATTACTCCGAGTTCCTTGCCTACCTTTATGAAGGCATTGACAGCCTTGTCGAGATGCTCTCTCTCGTGGCCTGCCGACAGCTGTACGCGTATGCGAGCCTGGCCTTTAGGCACTACGGGATAGTAGAATCCTGTTACATAGATGCCTTCGTCCTGCATGCGGGCTGCAAAGTCCTGCGACAGTTTTGCGTCATACAGCATAACTGCGCATATAGCGCTCTGCGTAGGCTTGATGTCGAATCCGGCAGCGGTCATCTTGTCGCGGAAATATTCAACGTTCTCCATCAGCTTGGCGTGCAGGGCGTTGCTTTCCTTCAGCATCTTGAACATTTCGATGCTGGCTCCTACGATGGCTGGTGCCAGAGAGTTAGAGAACAGATATGGTCTTGAGCGCTGGCGCAGCATGTCGATAATTTCCTTTCGGCCTGTGGTGAATCCTCCCATTGCGCCGCCAAACGACTTGCCTAATGTTCCGGTGAATATGTCTATGCGTCCGTAAGCGTTGAACTTTTCAGCCACGCCGTGACCTGTCGGGCCTACAACGCCGGCAGAGTGCGACTCGTCTACCATTACCAGTGCGTCGTATTTCTCGGCAAGTTCGCATATCTTGTCCATCGGGGCAACGTTTCCGTCCATAGAGAACACGCCGTCCGTTGCTATTATGCGGTGGCGCTGTGCCTGTGCTTCCTGCAGGCATCTTTCAAGGTCGGCCATGTCGGCGTTGGCGTAGCGGTATCTCTTAGCCTTGCAGAGACGGACGCCGTCTATTATTGATGCATGGTTGAGCGCGTCAGATATGATGGCGTCCTCTTCGGTGAACAATGGCTCGAACAGACCTCCGTTGGCATCGAAGCATGCAGCATACAGGATGGTGTCTTCGGTCTTGAAATAATCGGAAATTGCGGCTTCAAGCTCTTTGTGCATGTCTTGTGTTCCGCAAATGAATCTTACTGACGACATTCCGTAGCCTCTTTCCTTCATGGCTTTCTCCGCAGCCTCGGCAAGGCGTGTGTTGTCAGAAAGTCCAAGATAGTTGTTGGCGCAAAAGTTGAGCACTTCCTGTCCGTCGCCAACTTTTATTCCGGCTCTCTGCGGAGTTGTTATTATACGCTCGTTCTTGTATAAGCCGGCGGCCTTTATGCCGTCCAGTTCCTTCGTGAGGAACTCTTTCATTTTTCCGTACATAATTCTTAGATTAAGTTTAACATCAATGTTTTCATTTTACAAAGTTCTTGTTTTTTTTTGAAAATAGAGTAAATAATCCGATAAATTTTGTTATAATATAATCTTTTCTTCATATCTTTGCATTATATGTATGCGCCGTTTTGTGTACGGCTGCTGCTTATTGCTGCCTCGGCATGCCGTCCATGTCTGTTGTCTTGGTGTGGCGGCGGTTCGGCAGGTTAACCTTAATTTGATGTTGTGCATGGCCATTTCCGGTGTGGCGTTGCCTTTAGGCAGCCGTTGTTTTGGCTGCCGGTGCGTGGTTGCCGTTGTTGTGGCGTGTCCATTGAAGATATTGTGCATGTATCAAGATTAATTGTAAATCTAATATTTATAGTATGAAAAATGTTTTAGTTATTGGCTCTACCGGCCAGATTGGGTCGGAGTTGACAATGAAGTTACGTGGACTTTACAATGGAAATATCGTTGCCGGTTATATTCCCGGAGCAGAGCCTAAGGGCGAACTTCTGGAGTCGGGACCGTCGGCGGTCGTTGATGTTACTAAGCCTGAACAGATAGGCGAGGTGGTGTCTAAATACAAGATTGATACAATATACAATCTTGCTGCCATCCTTTCTGCCGTTGCTGAGGTGAAGCCCCAGCTTGCCTGGACGATAGGCATGGGCGGACTTTTCAACGTGCTCGAGGTGGCGCGCGAGAAACAATGCGCCGTGTTCACTCCAAGTTCGATTGGCTCGTTTGGCGACAACACGCCCAAGGACAAGACTCCGCAGGACACCGTGCGCGACCCAAAGACCATGTACGGCGTTACGAAGGTTTCGGGCGAGCTGCTCAGCAATTATTATAATGTGCGCTTCGGCGTTGACACCCGCTCTGTGCGCTTCCCCGGACTTATATCTTACGTTACACCTCCCGGAGGCGGCACGACCGACTATGCAGTTGACATTTATTACTCGGCCGTAAAGGGTGAGGAGTTTGAGTGCCCGATAGCTGCCGGCACATATATGGATATGATGTATATGCCCGACGGACTGCGTGCCGCAATAGAGATTATGGAGGCCGACCCGTCAAAACTGAAGCACCGCAATTCGTTCAACATTGCGTCTATGAGCTTTGAGCCGGAGATTATCTACAACAAGATAAAAGAATATATACCTGACTTCAAGATGGTGTATAAGGTGGACCCGCTGCGCCAGGCTATTGCCGAGTCATGGCCTAATTCTCTTGACGACACATGTGCGCGTGAGGAGTGGGGATGGAAACCCGAATATGACCTTGACGCCATGACACGCGACATGATCGAGAAACTGAGACAGCGTTTCGGCAAATAATTGCAGACATATATTATAATAGATAAGGCGCGGCAGGCATCTTGCAAGATGCTTGCCGCGCCGTTTTTTTATTTATGATTCTTGCGTTTACCTTATTTTTATTAATTTTGCATCACAATAAACGATATTGCTTATGGCAACACGCATGTTGCCGCTTAAAGTATAAATCCGCGATATATTATGAACATAATGATTATCAACGGCCCCAACCTGAACCTGCTGGGGCGTAGAGAGCCCGAGATTTACGGCAGCAACTCTTTTGAGGCTTATCTTGACGAACTGAGAAAAAAGATGCCTGATGTAAACATCGACTATTATCAGAGCAACATAGAAGGCGAACTTATCAACAAGATGCAGGAAGTGGGATTCACCTACGACGGCATAGTGCTCAACGCAGGAGCCTACACCCACACGAGCATAGCCCTGCAGGACTGCATACGTTCGCTGAAAGCTCCCGTTGTTGAGGTTCACATCTCTAACGTACACAAGCGCGAGGAGTTTCGCCATAAATCAATGATTTCGTGCGCCTGCCTTGGCGTCATCTGCGGTTTCGGTCTCGACTCCTACAGACTTGCGATAGAAGGAATAATATTTAATTCATAGTTCACAATTCATAATTGGGAGGAAAGGGGAGGAAATTAAAAATTAAGAATTAAAAATTAAGAAAGCATCCCAATTATGAATTGTGAATTCTGAATTAGAAAAGTGAATTGTGAATTATGAATTCTGAATTAGAAAACTACGTTCTGTCCCATATCGACCCTGAGGGCGACTATCTTTACAGACTGTGGCGTGCCACTAACGTTCACTTGCTGCGCGGACGCATGGCGAGCGGACACCTGCAGGGCAGGCTGCTGAAGATGCTGGTGAGGATGATACGGCCGAAGAATATCCTTGAGGTGGGAACGTTCAGCGGATACAGCGCTATATGCATGGCGGAAGGACTGGAAGAGGGCGGAATGGTGTATACATACGAGATAAACGACGAGCAGGAAGACTTCACGCGCCCGTGGATTGAAAACTCGCCCGTGGCCGACAAGATACGCTTTATCATTGGCGACGCCATAAAGGAGGCACCAAAACTGGGCATAGAGTTCGACATGGCTTTCATCGACGGCGACAAGCGCACATATATCGAGTCTTACGAAATGGCGCTGTCCGTGCTCCGTCCCGGCGGCTTCATCCTTGCCGACAACACGCTGTGGGACGGCCATGTGCTCGAAGTGCCCAAGAGCAGCGACCGTCAGACTGCCGGCATCGAAAACTTCAACGACTTCGTGATGAACGACAGCCGCGTAGAGAAAGTCCTCTTGCCGTTGCGCGACGGACTGACGCTGATACGCAAGAATCCGTGACGGCGTTGTCGGGGCGTTAGCCATATCCGCAATGTTTTGCCTATATTGTCTTCTTCCGTTAGCCGTCGTGTCCTTTTAGCCGGTATCCGTCAGTTCTCGGTTGGGCTATCTGCGCCGTGTTAGTGATATGACATCATCCGAAAACTTTTTACATTATTATGTATAAAGTTTTCTGTGAAATAGAAATCAAATATATAACAGATGTTAAACCGTTGGCCTGTAATGGCTGTTTGCATTAACATCTGTTGTCTTTATCGCCTGTATTTTCTCTGAAAAGAGCCGTTTTTCACGGCTAAATCGCTGCGTTTAACCATAAAAGTGAGCCACTTTGACATCGTAAACGGCCCACTTTTGTGTGGTAAACGGCAGAGTAATATTTTTTAACTCTTTGCTTTTTCTGCTTGAAAATGTGTAAGTGTCAGTATATCAGTTGGTTGTCTTTATTTTACGTTTTTGGTACTTTTTACGTCCCGAAGCCGTATTCGTGACGGACATCGCCACTCTGAGAGCGTCAAAATAAAAAAGTTTTCTGTTTCGGCACTAATTTCTTGATAAAGAACCATGATGGCGAAAAATGTATGTCTTTCAATGCCGTACTGATAAATTTGTATAAAAAACTGGTCGAATAAGTATAAAAAATAATTAAAACTATATAAGCTTGTTGTTCTTTGGCAAATAATTATTATATTTGGCAGCACTTTTAAAAAAGCTCTTATTTATTAACTTAAATCATTAATTATTATGAAAAAATTTTTACTCGTAGCTGCACTGTTTTTTTCAGTGAGTATGTTTGCACAGTCACCATTGAAACTGATGACAAAAGTAGACGTTAATCCTTTGACAGAGAGGACTGTAACAAAGGCACAGACCACAAGAATTTCTACAGGTATGGCAAAGGCAAAAGCCAATGCAGCTGAAAAGAATGCGCCAAACTATTATCTTGATTATGTTGATTGTGCCTATAATATAGGATTTTCAACAAGATTCCATGTGGCTGCCGATGTTGAGTTTGGAAATGACGGCAAGGTTACTTTCTCCAATATGTTATACGCCAGCATTTTTCCTGATGCAAAGATAACAGGAACACTCAATGCTGCCGGCACAGAGATAACCATTGACAACTGCCAGAAAATAGGCTCAATTCAGGGTTCTGAAGTCTTCTTGTGCAGAGCACATGTTGATCAGTCTGGCAATGTTACTTTTGATAAGGAGAATCCGTTAGTGCTCACTTATGATAAAGCAACAGGACAGATTTATGCTAAGGATTATCAGGACAGCTATCTGGCAATTACTGACGACACTTATAATGGATACTATACAATCGCTGGTAGCTTAAATTATATTCCTGCAGAGTATTTCCCGGCACCTACTACTCACAATTATTCATATACAGATTATGACGGAAAGAATCATGAAGGCACTGTATCTATGATTAACCTTAACTTGGGTGATCAGGAAGTATGCTATGTAAACGGTCTTTTCACAGAAAAGATGGAAGATAATCAGGGTAACATTCTCGCTGACTATTCTACAGCATGGACTTGTGCTGTTTACACCGAGTCTGCACTCACATTCCCTCTGTTCCAGACACTTGCAGACGACATAATATTGGCTAAATTGTCTGGCAATCAGCTTTATGATGGCAATATCGACTTTACATATGACGCTGCAAGCGATTCATATGTTCAGGACAGCAATTATGATCTGATTGACGCTTTTGCTTCTCAGCAGGGTATTGGTTTCTCAACTAGTCACAAGAACAGCAAGATTGCAAAGGCTGGTACAGCAGGCGTTGAAAACGTTGTTAATGACGGTGTGAACAAGGACGTTGTTTCTACAGAATATTTCGACCTCTCTGGCCGCCGCATAAGCAACATCCAGAAGGGTGCCGGCATCATGGTTATGAAGTATGCTGACGGAACAAGCAAGGCTGTTAAGGTTGTAAAATAATAAGACGACTCTTGCATTATTGTCGTTTAGGATGACGGCTTATTCCTGAATGACTGATTAAAATAATTTGAGTGCCATATCAAACTTTCATCCGAAAGTATTGATATGGCACTTTTTTGTATTCGCACTGTTTGGCGTCATTAATGGGATAAAAAAATACCTCTGCAAAGGTTCTGCCGGCAGTATTGCCTTAACTTTTGCAGAGGTATTGATGTTTTGGGCGTGCAGTGCAGACCATCTTTGTCTGATTACTGCTTGGCCATAACGGTATATTAGGAATTAATTTCAGAAGTCGAGCTCCTTGCCGCGGTAGAAATCGATGAGGCTTGTGTCGTAGACATATTCGTATTTGGCTATCACGAGGTCGCTTTCGGCCTTCAGCCAGTTGTTCTTTGCCTCGTTAAACTCTGTGATGTTGGCCTTGCCGTATTCATATTTTGCCGACATGAGGTCGAAGGCTGCCTTGTTGCTGCGGCTGGCCTCCATGCTGCTTTCGTATTTGGCGCGTGCGGCAATGGTGTTATAGTAGGCCTGCTGTATCTCCTTATACAGGTTCTTCCTTACGTTGTCGAGCTGAAGCTGCTGAGTTTCGCGTTCAAGCTTTGCCGAGCGTATGGTGTTTCGCGTGGCGAAGCGGTTGAATATCGGCACGTTGAGGCTCAGACCTATATATTGGCTGAAGTTGTTGCGCATCTGTCTGCCGAAGCTTTCGGCTTTGAATCCGCTTGTCTTGTAATAGTTTGAACCTATGCCGGCGTTAAGCGACAGCGTGGGCAGCAGGGCGCTCTGGGCTATCTTGATGTTCATCTCGGTGCTTTTCAGCCTGTAGAGCTCTGCCTTTATTTCGGGCTTGAAGGTGATGGCCTCCTGATAAATCTCGTCGGGCGACGGGGGAACTGCCCCGGCCGACGGATCAATGCCGCCGGCATCGGGACGAATTATGGCGAAACCCTCGGGCGAGGGCAGTTCCAGCAGTTGTGTCAGGGCGAGCAGTGCCAGCCGGTAGTCGTTGTCGGCCTGTGTGTATGTCAGTCGGCTTTGGGCCAGCGTGGCTTCCTGTTGTGCCACGTCAACGCCGCTTGCCTTGCCGTTGCGGTACATCTCCTTGAGCCTTACTACTTGCATTGAGTCTATTGAAATCTGGCGCTGTGCCACGTCGCGCATCTCCAGGTCATAGAGAATCTGCACGTATGCCTGTGCCACCTGCACGCTGATGTCGTTGCGCGCCTTTTCCATGTCGGCCGTGGCTGCTTCAAGGTTGAGCTTGTTGAGCTCTATGGTGCGCGGAATCTTCAGTCCGCTGAACAGCGGCACGCTTGTGCCCAGCGAGAAAGACGTGCTGCTGGTGTTGGTGTCAGAGTAGGTGTTCTCTGATGTCAGACCGCGTCCGAACGACCAGTTTTGTGATGCCGAGCCGTTGAGGTCGGGCAGACGGCTGTTCTTTGCCGTGTTGAGGTCTATCTCGCGCTGCTGCTTGGTAACGTCCTGCTGCTTCACGGTGATGTTGTGCTCAAGGGCATAGCTGATGCACTGGCGCAGCGACCATCCCTGTGCGGCCTGCTCAGTCTGCGCTCCGGCGGAGGTTGCTGCCATGAGAGCTATTGAGGTTATTATGGTTTTCATGTCAAATGAGCTTTTTGGTTAGTTTTATTCGTCTGCACCGTCGTCGGTAACCTTCTTAGGTCCGCGAACACGGTCTTTGGCCGACAGGCCGCTCTTTATCTGTATGTTCACGCCGTCGCTCAGTCCGGTGGTAACCTTCCTGCGCTCGTAGGTCTTGTCCTCGCCGCTGCCCTTTACGATATAGACAAAGGTGTCTGAGCCGCTGAACTCTATGGCGCTTTCGGGCACGGTCAGCACGTTCTTGGCACTTGCCAGCACTATCTCGGCGTTAGCGCTGTAGCCTGAACGTATCTTGTTGCCTTCAGGCACGCTTACGGCGGCCTTTATCTCAAACTGGTTGGCTCCGTTGTTCTCTGTTGCCTTCGGCGAAATGTATTCGAGCTGTGCGTTGAACTTCAGGTTCTGCAGTGCGCCAATGGTAATCTTCATTTCCATGCCGGTTACGAGCTGTCCCACTTCGGTCTCGTCAATGTTGCCTTTAAATATAAGGTCGCCCATGTCTGCAACCGATGCAATGGTGGTTCCGTCGTTGAATGTGTTGCTCAGGATTACCGAGTTGCCCACCTTTACAGGAATGTCGAGTATAAGTCCGCTGATGGTTGAGCGTATGAGAGTGCTGCTTGCACTGGCATTGCTGCGCGATACACCGTCGCGTACCACCTCGAGGGCGTCAATGGCAGCTGCCTTTTCCTCTTTAGCCTGATTGAGCGTCTGGCGCACTTTGTCGTATTCGTCGGCGCTCACGAGCTGCTTGTCGTAGAGTCCCTTCTCGCGCTGGAAGTCTATTTCAGCCTGCTTAAGGTTGATGTCGGCAAGGCGTACGCGGCTTTCGGCAGAGCTTAGCTGGCTCATGTCGGGAATGACCTTCACCTTGGCTATCACCTCACCGGCCTTTACCATGTCGCCGGCCTCCTTGTAAATCTCGGTGATGATACCGCTTATCTGCGGCTTAACCTCCACCTCGTCGCGTGGCTCTATCGTGCCAGTTATGACTGTGGTCTTGTAGATGTCAGTAAACTTTGGAGTGAACTCTCCATAAGTCAGCGGCTTGGGCTGCGACTTTTGGTAAAGGAACACGAATGTTCCGATGAATATCAGAACGATAAGTGCTGCGACAATGAACTTAAAATACTTCTTCATGTTCAGTATGGTTTTAAATTATTTGTTTCTTTTTTATCAGTGATTTATCTTTTTGCGATACGGGCTGTTGTCATCATGGCCGTGTGTGCTTATTCGTCTCTCATGGCGTCCACCGGCTTTATGCTCATTGCCCTTGCAGCCGGAGCCAGGCCGGCCAGCACGCCGAGAATGCTGAGCAGGACGATGGCACCAATGGCAGTCCAGAACTTCACCTGGAAGTGGGCTGTCACGATGCCGTCGGACGTGTTGCCGAGTTCAAGCATCTCGAGTATTATCACGGAGAACAGTATGCCGCTCATGCCCGCCACGGCCGTAAGTATGACGCTCTCGGTTATTATCTGTCCGAGAATGTTGCGCGGCGTGGCTCCTATGGCTCGCCGTATGCCTATCTCTGTTGTGCGCTCGCGCACCGTAACCATCATGATGTTGCTCACGCCGATGGCTCCGGCGAGCAGTGTGCCTATGCCGACGAGCAGGATGAGGAAGTTTACGCCGTTGAAAAGATTGTCGAGCATGCCGAAGAGCACCTCGGTGTTGAACACCATGATGCCTTTTTCGTCGGCAGGGTCAATCTGGTGGGCGTGTGCCACCACGCTTCTCATCTTGTCGGATATGCTGTTCATGGTTATACCCGGCTTTGCCGTTACGCATATCATGTGGACGCTGTCGCCTAGGTTGTATGCCTTCTGCATCAGTGTCAGCGGCACCACTACCGACTCCTCTGTGCGTCCGTTGATGTTCATGTTGCCCGAACTGTAGTCGACGCCTACCACGTCATAGTAGATTTTGTCTACGCATATCATCTTTCCGCACGGATCGCCGCCGCCCGGAAAAAGGTCTTTATAAACCTTCTTGCCTATAACGCACACCTTGCGGTTCTGCTTAATGTCCATGTCGTTTAGGTAGCGGCCATAGTACATCTTGGGCGCTTCCACCTCCTGATAGTTCGGCAGCAGGCCTTTCATTGAGCACGACGACTTCTTGTCGCTGAAGGTGGCGCTGCCTCCCCAGTGGGACAGCACCGGCGAGACAACTTCGAGCTCGGGCACCTGCTGCTTTAGGCGCTCCACATCTTTGTAAACCATGCTCCACTGACGCCCTTTGCGGAATCCGGCATAAGGCTTGGTGGTGGGCTGTGCCCATATTATCGCCGAGTTTGTGGCAAAGCCTTCAAAGTTTTTCTGCAGCAACTCTTTCAGTCCTTGTCCTCCTCCGAGAAGCGACACAAGCATGAACACGCCCCAGAATACGCCGAATCCGGTAAGGAAGCTGCGGCTCTTGTTTCTCGTAAGCGTGTCGAGAATCTCGCGGTAACGGTCTATGTCAAATCTCATCTTTTCTAATTAAGAATTATGAATTAAGAATTAAGAAAACATGCTTTTGCGGCTTTCGTTCATCCACAATTATGAATTGTGAATTATTAATTATGAATTATGAATTGCCCTCATCCCTATTCTGCATTATGAATTGTGAATTATGAATTAAAAAACTTATTCCGCTCTCAGCGCTTCGATAGGTCTTATCTTGGCTGCCTTGCGTGCAGGAATCAGTCCGGCAAGCGTTCCGGCAACGATCATCACTACCGTAGCCGATATGCATGTGCCGATGCCGACAGTGGGATTGTAGAACATCGTGGCCTCAAACAGTCCGCTGTCTACCTTCATCCGGCCTATCGTAGCGTCCATATATGCGTTGGCAGCCACGCCCAGCACCATGCCAATGTAGCCGAAGAAGGTGGTGATGATGATGCTCTCGGTGATGATCAGGCGCAATATCGACAGCGGCTTGGCTCCGATGGCCTTGCGTATGCCGAACTCACGGGTGCGCTCCTTGACGGTTATCAGCATGATGTTGCTCACGCCTACGATGCCGCTGAGCAGCGTGAACAGACCTATTATCCACAGGGCGGTCTGTATTATGCCAATGCCCTTGTTCATCTGCATGTTCTGTGTGAAGCGGTTCCATATCCACACGGCACCTTCGTCGTCGGGAGCGGCGCGGTGGTTGCCGTTGATGCGCGCCCTGTATTGTGTCTCAAACTCCTCGTTGTCCTTCTCTGTTTCAAGTCCGTGGAAGGAGAAAACGATGTTGCCAACCTCGTCGCCTTTGTTGTATATGGTGCGGAATGTGGTGAACGGGATGAACGCTCCTCTGTTCATGCCGCTCTTGTCGGCCTCGTAGATGCCCACCACGCGGAAAGCCATGTCGCCGACGTTGACATACTGGCCGACGAGATTGCTCACGTCGCCGGGCAAAAGCTCCTTTGCGTCGTCCTCACTCAGCACGAGCGACTTGCGCGACTGCTCTATGTCAATCTGGTTGATAAACCTGCCGTAGAGCATCTCCTTCTTGTTTATCTTCACCTCGTTGGGATAAACGCCCGACAGAGTGACGCTCACGTAGTTGGCGTCCTTTGTAAGCGTTATGCCGCTTTGCTGCAGTTCGGCTCCGGTGTCCTCCACATATTGCTTGTAGCTTTGGTCGGTCAGGGCCTTGTCTTTGTCGTTGAGGGTTATGCGCCGGCCTTCTTTCAGACCGTCGTAAGCCTTCGACGTATATCCCGCGCCCACCATCATCGAGTTGTCGAGAAACCTGTCGCTCTGTATTTTCTGGGCGTTGATGAGCCCGTTGCCGGCTCCGAGCAGGAAGATAATCATGAAGATGCCCCACGCCACGGCAAAGCCTGTAAGCGCGGTGCGCAGCTTGTTGCGCCTTACGGTGCTCCATATCTCAGCTAAAACGTCTCTCATGTTATTGTCATTGAATGTTTTTCATTAATTGTTCAGGCAGCCGTCAGACCGCCATTTCAAGCGCATTGCGCCGTGTTACTTCATCATTCCGTCGATGCCGAACGGCGAAGCGTGATGGTCGAAGTTTGTCTCTATGTTGCCTATCAGACCGTCCTTTATATGCACAATCTTGTTGGTCTCGTTGGCAACGCCGCTCTCGTGAGTAACCACAACAATGGTCATGCCGTCGTCTTCGTTGAGCTTCTTCAGCAGTTTCATCACCTCCACGCTGGTCTTTGAGTCGAGTGCACCGGTAGGCTCGTCGGCAAGAATGATCTGCGGCTTGGTTATCAGTGCCCTTGCTATGGCCACGCGCTGCTTCTGTCCGCCTGACATCTCGTTGGGATAGTGGTTTGCCCACTGCTCCAGTCCGAGCCTTTCGAGATACTCCATCGCCATGCGGTGGCGCTGCCTGCGGCCGATGCCCTGATAAAACAGCGGCAGCTCGACGTTCTCAACGGCAGTCTTGAAGGCAATGAGGTTGAACGACTGGAAGATGAAGCCTATCATGCGGTTGCGGTATTCGGCGGCGCGCGTCTCCGACAGATCCTTTATCAGTGTGCCTGCCAGGGTGTATTCGCCCGAGTCGTAGTTGTCGAGAATGCCCAGAATGTTGAGCAGCGTGGACTTGCCCGAGCCCGACGCACCCATGATAGACACAAACTCGCCCTGCTCTATGTCGAGGTTGATGCCCTTGAGCACGTGCAGCGGCTGTCCGTTATTGTAGGTCTTGTTGATGTCCTTCAGATGTATCATTGTATTTTCCTTTTATATCATTAGACGTAATAACCTGGTTTCAGGTTGCATCATGAGCAATGTTTTTTTCATGCGATGCCCCGGCAAACGTGTGCAGGTGTCGGCGATACCGTCAATTGTGGTTTTTCGATGGTTAGAGAGAGTGGCGGTATGCCCGTTCCCGGCGGCCAGTGCGCCTGCCGCTTGCCGTGGCACGCATGATGTTTGTCAGCCTCTTTTGTCCCAGGCTTCGCTTATGTCGGCTATTGTTATGCCGAGCATCTCCATGTTGCGGAACAGTTCGGGCAGCTTTTCCTCCATAAACTGTTCGCGCCTTTCCCGCAGAATCATGTCCTTGGCTCCCTTCGTTACAAAGTAGCCCAGGCCTCGCCTGTTGTATATTATGCCGGCGGATGCCAGAAGATCATACGACTTTACGGCGGTGTTAGTGTTCACCTCGAGCAGCACGGCATATTCGCGTACGCTCGGAATGCGCTCGTCGTCGTTATACTTACCGGTCAGAATCTCGTCGCAAAGGCGGTCTGCTATCTGTACGTATATGGCTTTGTCGTTGTTGAACTTCATAAATTAATCAGTTTGTTGTTTATCACCTGCATGCGGCTGTATAGCCTGTAGGCCATAACCCAGTTGAATATGCCCAATAGGGCGAATGCCGTCATTGCTGTATATGCCGCGGTTTCTGCCGTCATTGTAATATCTGCTGTTGTCGTACCGCTGCCGGATTTGGATACAATCCATACCAGTGCAACGATGAGTATGACGTGTATGGCTGAGACGATGACGCTATTGTAGCGGTTTAGCAATATGCTTCCGAGAACATAGAGCGACTGTGCCCACAGCAGCCATGCCGCACATGCCGCATAGACGGCTGCCGACTTGACGCCAAGGATGTACATGTCGCCGGCCACGCGGCTTATGTTGAAGAACACAGGGATGCCCCATTGTATCCAGTCGAGTCCCAATACGGCGAACAGCGCCACGCGTATCACGTCGGCAAGGCAGAACATAAGGGCCATGCCTATAAGCTGTATGGCGAGCCATGCCATGTGAGAGAGAAACTTCTCAAGGGCTGTTGCCGGCAGCATCTTTACCGTTATGCGCTGCTGCTTGGTCTTGATGTTCTGGCAAAACCATGTTCCGCTGATGATAACCCAGAAGAAGTAGGCCATGCCGCAGCTTCTTATCGCCCTTAGCAGCGTCAGCTGCTGCATGTCGGCCGGAATGCCTTTGTAGCTTGCAGTGACGGTGTTCATCAGAAGAATAAACAGATATACTGCGAGAGCGAGGAACAATACTCTTATCATTGTATTGCGTGAGTATCGCTCAATCCATCTGAATGTGATGCCGAAACGGCTATAGTTGAAATTGCTCATAGATTGATCCATTTATTGTTGATAACTTGCGAGCGCTTGAACAGCCTGTAGGTCAGCCACCAGTTTAGCAGACCGACCATTATGGCGACGGCCGTATAAACATAAGCAATGGTGTTCACGAACTTCAAACCTTCCTTGGCTGACAAAGGAATATAGGATATTATTATCAGCGACAGTATGCCGAGCGCGAAGTGAGCGCATGAGGTAAGTATAAACTGGCGGCGACGGAAGAAGGCTCCGCCCAGAACGTAGAACGAGTGAGCCCAGAACACCCATGCATTGACGGCCAGAACGCCTGCAATAAAGTTCAGCCCCCAGGCTGTCATGCGCATTGAGTGTGTGTCTGCCGGGCCAAACCACATGTTGAGCACGTCGGGTATGGTGCTGTAGGTTCCGTGAGAGCCTGATATGAAGCAAATCAGCATGCGGCAGAAGTCGGCCAGACAGAACGCTACGACGCCGATAAGCATCCATACCACCGTGATGTAGAGCACGCGGACGATAAACTTCTCGAGGTCGGATGCCGGCAGCATCTTGAACGTTATGCGCTGCTCCTTGGTCTTCATGTTGTTCATAATCCAGCATCCGCTGATCATTGTGTACACCCCGAAGAAGAACGTGCATACCAAGGTGGCGTTTTCTATGCTTGCGTCTGCCACGATGTCGGGCTCGCCTTGTGTGCTTATAACCGACATTATGAACGGCACCATGTATAGGAAAAACATGCATCCGGCTATGGTTGCTATCTCTTTCTTGGTGGCCATGGCCGACCATTTGAGCGTCTGTATGAATCGTTTTGTATTAAAGTTGCTCATCTTGAATCGTTTTTAGTCTTATATTCTATGTGTGTCTTGCGCTGCATCGGAGTTATTCGCGCGGCAGCAGCTTCTTTGTTACGGCGTTGAAGAGCAGTTCGAGGTTGAGCTGAGTTTCGTCTTCGTCCTCGCGCCTGCGTGTTATTACGGCGTTGCCCTGCAGCGACGGCTCGGCGTAGATTACGTCGTTGGCCGGCTCGCCCATTGAGCGGAACTCAAAGCTGTACTTGCTGCAGATGTCGGCCACCGACTCGTTGAGCAGCAGCTCAGAGTGGTCGAGTATCATGATGTGGTCGAGCAGCGACTCAACGTCGTGCACCTGATGGGTTGATATTATCATGGTGCGGTCGTCGCTCATGTTGTTTGCCACCACCTTGCGGAACTGGCTCTTCGACGGAATGTCTAATCCGTTGGTAGGCTCGTCCATAAGCAGCAGCTTGGTGTTGGCTGCCAGGGCGAAGCTCATGTACACCTTCTTCTTCTGTCCCATGGAAAGTTCCTTGAGGTTGATGTCGGGCGTAAGCTCAAAGTCGCTCAGACAGCTGTTGAGCACCTCGCGGCTGAAGCGCGGATAGAACGGCTCGTTCATCTTGACATAGGCGTCGAGGCTCATCGGCATCAGCTCAAACTCCTCGGGCACGAGGAATATCTCGCTCAGCACGGCAGGGTCGTGGCGGTCGGTCTCGATGCCGTCTATGGTTATCGTGCCTTGCTCCTTGCGCAGCAGTCCGCTGATGAGGTAGAGCAGGGTAGACTTGCCCATGCCGTTCTTGCCGAGCAGTCCGTAGATGTTGTTCTCGCTGAGAGACAGGCTGAAGTTGTTGAACACATACTGCTTTGCGCCTGCATATCTGTATTTAAGGTTGCTTATTTCTATCATATCGTTTCTTTTTATTTTAAGGGGTGTTTGTTGTTAATGGGGGAGATGGAAGTAATGGGAGGAATGGGGCAGTGGTGGGTGATTACCGCTGCCGCTGCACGCTCCTCTTACAGCAGGCTTGCCAGCAGATAGCCGTCGGTCTGTGTCATCACCAGCATGTTGTCCACGGCGAGCATCTTGCCCTCGGCGTCGCTCCATTCATAGTTTGTAACGGCCATCACATTACTCATTTCATGGCGGTATTCGGTGCGGCTGTCAGGGCGGTTGAAGCTCTTGCTGCGGCTGTTCCATGTGCATCTTTCAACGGCATATCCGTCGGCCGTGTAGCTGAAGTCGAGGCGGAAGGCAGGCACATACTTGCCCGTCAGGCTGTTGTATCGGCTTGCCGTTTTTGCCGTCAGCCGTCCTGCGGCGTCGTAAGTGTAGCTGTATTTCAGCTTTCCGCTGAGGCTTTTGCCGCTCTTGTTCATTACATACATTGTGCTGACCTGTCCGTTCTCAATGTCGGCGTTATATGCATATTGCGAGTTGGCGCTTCCGGCGGCGTTAAGATACATCGCCATGATTGTTGCTGTTGTGATAATAGTACTCATAATTGTTAATGTCTTTAATTGTCAATAATTGTTTGTCTGTTAATGTCTTATAGTGTACTAGTTTATTAGTACACTGCAAATGTAGGCTAATAAAACATAACTTCCAAGCATTTGGACAAGAAAATGCAATTAAAGTGTAATTTTTAACGTCTGTTTACGATTTGTGGCTGAATGTTGCGGGAATATAAACAGAATTTAAGAAAAATGCCGCTTATGAAGCCGCAATAGCCATGCTGAGGCATGCCGGCTGGTAGTGAGATATGCAATATAATAAGGTGTATTAGGTGTACTATGTCCCTGTGCCGGGTGTACTACGTGTATGACATACCCATGCCGCGGCACGCTGTCAGACGGCAGAATATCGGACGTTTTCTAAAAGGTATCCTTTCGCGTTGCAAAAGGGCACCTTTTAGCCTGCAAAAGACGGCCTTTTAGAGCCTAAAACATGGCCTTTTGCAAGGCGTTGAATATCAGATGGTTATGAAAGACGATGGAAACCATGCTCTGAAAGACCTTTCCGGCGATGCCGGATGCGCCTCGGTGTCTGGGGCGTAACATAGTCGTGATGCGCACGTTTAGGGCAAAAAAGGCCGGATAATTTGGTTTTGCACCCAAAAAAACGTAACTTTGCAGGATGAAAAGGCGGTGAGCCGGGCACGACGGCAAACAAGGCATGAAGGCCGGCGCGCCGCCCGGCATAATTTAAAACAATAAAAACAATACAAATATGGACACACTGAAAAAAGCATTTGCATCAAAGCTGCTGAAGATAAAGGCTATAAAGCTTCAGCCAAACAATCCGTTCACATGGGCTTCGGGATGGAAGTCGCCCTTCTATTGCGATAACCGCAAGGCCCTGTCGTATCCTGACCTGCGCAGCTATGTGAAGCTCGAGCTTGTGCATGCAGTGCTTGAGCATTTCCCGCAGGCTGATGCCGTTGCCGGCGTTGCCACAGGAGCCATAGCTCAGGGAGCGCTCGTGGCCGATGCTCTCGGTCTGCCGTTCGTTTATGTCCGCAGCAAGGCTAAGGACCACGGCATGGGCAACCTCATTGAGGGTGAGCTGCCCGAAGGCGCAAAGGTGGTTGTCGTTGAAGACCTTATATCTACAGGCGGAAGCAGCCTTAAGGCTGTTGAGGCTCTGCGCCAGGCAGGCGTCGAGGTGGTAGGTATGGTTGCATCTTACACTTACGGATTCCCCGTTGCACAGAAGGCGTTCGAGGATGCCGGCGTAGAGCTGGTAACTCTTACCGACTATGAGCACGTAGTGGCTGAGGCTGTTGAGACT
>UMHD01032777.1_pt1 | contig 54665 bp, 64 predicted proteins | sample 1965461 | NCBI WGS metagenome assembly UMHD01 (sample SAMEA4836091, study PRJEB28245) | human gut metagenome | biome: gut microbiome; material: fecal sample | place: Denmark | collected 2008 | reverse complement strand
CTTATCCCGACCCCTTCTCGCTGTCAACCGCTTTCTTCTGCTTCTTTCAAAAAACCGTTACCGTGCTGTCACAGTGACGACACAACAACTGCAGGTTGTTTTCAACACGCAGCCGAAGCATTTGCATACCCTGCCCCAGACCCCGTCTCTCTGTCAACCATTTTTTGAATTTTTTTCCAAAACGTTTTCTTCTCAATATCCAACCTTTTTGTTTTATTGCACTATGAGAATATGCGTTTTCCGGGATGATACTCATGAAAAAAGCCCGGAAAGAGGACTCCCCGGGCCTTCGCATCAGTTCGCTTGACGGCTAGGCGTGATCAGGCTTGTGCAGTTCGAACGCGTCGTGCAGGGTGCGCACAGCGAGTTCGGTGTATTTTTCGTCGATCAGACAGGAAATCTTAATCTCGGACGTACTGATCATCTGGATGTTGATGTTTTCCTGCTGCAGGGCGGCGAAGGCCTTGGTCGCCACGCCGGTGTGGTTGCGCATTCCCACGCCGATGACGGAAACCTTAGCGACGTAGGGGTCGTGTTCCACGCCCGTACCGCCGATCCGCGCGACGATTTCCTTCATGAGCTGAATGGCTTTCTCCAAATCCTTGCGGGACACGGTGAACGTCATGTCGGTCACGCCTTCGCGGCTGGCGGTCTGGATGATCATGTCAACCATGATGCCGTTTTCGGACAGCGGCGCAAAAAGGGCGGCGGAGACGCCGGGGCGGTCAGGAACCCCGCATACGGTTACACGGGCCTGATCCTTGTCATATGCAATGCCGGAGACGAGCACGGCTTCCATCATGGCGTCCTCCTGGGCGACCAGCGTTCCCGGATCATCAGAAAACGTGGAGCGCACGTGAACGGGAACATTATACTTCTTTGCGAACTCCACAGAACGGATTTGCAATACCTTCGCACCCATGGAAGCCATTTCAAGCATTTCTTCATAGGTGACGCGATCGAGTTTGCGAGCCGTGGAGCACAGATTGGGGTCCGTCGTATAGACCCCGTCCACATCCGTATAGATTTCACACTCGCAGGAATCCAGAGCGGCGGCCAGCGCCACGGCGGACGTATCGGACCCGCCACGGCCGAGCGTGGTGATGCGCCCGTCTTCCGTCGAGCCCTGGAACCCGGCGACCACGAGCACGTCGTGCGCCTCAAGCTCCTTATGGATGCGGGAGGCATCAATAGAGAGGATGCGGGCACGGCCGAATTCATCATTCGTGATGATCGGGATCTGCCAGCCGAGCATCGAACGCGCCTTGATGCCGGAGTCCTTGAGCAACATGCTGAAAAGCGCGATCGAGGCCTGCTCGCCCGTGGAAAGCAGACTGTCCACTTCCGCCAGATCAGGCTCTGCGGCCCAACGGGTCGACAGATCCAGCAGTTTGTTGGTCTTCCCGGACTTGGCGGAAAGCACCACGACTACCTTGTATCCCTGATCCAGAGCGGCTTTCACCTTACCACGCACCATTTTTAGGCGGTCGATGTCGGCTACGGACGTCCCTCCGAATTTTTGTACCAGAATACGCATAGCTGAGTCCTTCATCGTGACCTGTGAGGCAGAAACCCTTCCTCTTTGCCGTCATTCCCCGGAATCGCGGAGACGAGCCAGTTTCTGCAATACGCAGTGCGCCGCCTTCCCATAGGGGGACAGCGTTACCAACCTGTTATTTTTGCAGACTTGAAACAGGATGTCCAGACGTTTCGGGGGCAAATTCTCGGCCGCAATCCGCTCGGCCCATTCGACGAGCACCAGTCCGGATTCCGTATCCAGCGCCTCGTCCACTTCATCGGGCAATGCGCCCTCCGAGCGGTACAGATCACAATGGATGACGGAGGGCGTCGTGGGATAGCTGTTGCACAGGGTAAAGCTCGGGCTGGAGACTTCCGCATTCTCCCCTCCGGGCAACGCTTCGATGAAGCCGCGTGTGAACGTGGTCTTGCCTGAGCCCAGATCGCCGTAGAACAACATGATATGAACCTGCTCGCCGCCCTCGGCGTACTGCTCGTTCAGCGCCCGGCCAAGCTGCCTGCCGAACTCGACGGTCGATTCGGCATCAGGAAGGGATATATCCATAGAAAATCCTTTGAAAAAAATCGGGGGGGAGAGCATGAGAGCAAAACGGCCCTCGGCAGAGAAAATCCGCATGGGATCAGCCTTGCCGCCGCGCCCTTGCGGGAACGTCAGGCGAGGCCAACCCATTGAACCATCCATCTCCTCTTGAAACCATCAGAAGTGAAGATGACCGTTCCGATTACCGGAAACCTGACGGAAACTCAACGCTTCCCTGCCCCCCTCTCTGGATGGGGTCGCATGGCAGGCGGCCCGGGCCGGCAGACAGCTCCGGATATCCGCCAGTCAAAAGCCGCTGGAGCGGGATACGCAGAGGAGGAGACCTGTCCTCCGAAAGGCGCTGCCCTCCCAGGATGCCTTCGAACTTCCACATCTCTCACAAGAACCACTGGACGACCGGAAAAAAAATGTATAGAGTACTCACCTCATATGGAACAACAGCACGGTCTTCTTGTGGTCGACAAGCCACGCGGGCTCTCGTCCGCCCAGTGTACCAACCGATTCAAACGGTTGGGGCAGAAAAAGATAGGACACGCAGGCACCCTGGACCCGATGGCTCAGGGCGTTCTGTTGGTGCTTCTCGGGCACGCGACCAAAATCTCCGGATATCTCATGGCGGGAGGCGTCAAAGCCTATCAGGGCACTGTCCGGCTCGGGCAGACCACTGATACGTGGGACGCCGACGGCCAGATTACCGCCGAAGCGCCGTGGGACCATGTGACCGCCGAAGCCGTGGCCGACGTCATCGCCGGCTGGGTGGGCACGAGTGAACAGCCCGTACCGCCCTATTCAGCGGCCAAGCATCAAGGTCAGCCCCTCTACAAGCTGTCCCGGGAGGGGAAAGAAACCCCGCTCAAAATCAAGACCATCGAAATTTCGCGTGCGGAAGTCCTCAGGGTTGAGCTTCCGTACGTTACCTTCCGAGTCATTTGCAGTTCCGGCACTTACATACGGTCCCTCGCCCACAGCTTGGGGACGCGCTTGGGGTGCGGAGCCGTGCTCACGGAACTGATTCGGGAGTATAGCCACCCCTTTGGCCTCGACAGGGCTTGTCCGCTGGACACGCTGCTCGCCGAGCCCGAAACGCTGCCTGAACGGGTCATCCCCGTGACCGCCGCTCTCCCCCACTGGCCCACGATCACCGTGACCGGGCAGGAAGAGGCGGACACGAAAAACGGCAAGATCCTTGTGTGGACGGAAGCGCGCCGCGCGCGCTCCAGAGCACAGGACGGAACGGACATCCCGTGCGTTCCCGGCGCCAACGCCGTCTTGCTCTCGCCCGACGGGCAGCCTCTCGCGCTCGCCGAAGCCGTCTCCGGCGGCCCCGCATGGAAAGTGCTCAGGGGACTTTGGAACTAACGCAACCCATTCGGAGGATATCGCTGTGGTTATGGACGCCGCCCAGAAAAAGACTGTTATCGAAGCTCACGCCAAGCATGAAGGCGACACCGGCTCCCCGGAAGTCCAGGTAGCTCTGCTTACCGCCCGCATTGAAGGCCTCACCGGGCACTTCAAGGAACACAAGAAGGACTTCCACTCCCGCCGTGGCCTGCTCAAGCTCGTCGGCCAGCGCCGCAACCTGCTGAACTACCTCAAGAGCAAAGATATTCAGCGTTACCGCGCTCTCATCGAAAAGCTGGGACTGCGCAAGTAAGTGCGTTTTCGGGGGGAGCCTTGGGCTCCCCCTTTCCACGTCATCAACCTCAACCCGTCATGAGAAGGAGTTTCCGCGAACAGGATCGACGTTTGGATCGATATTGTTCCCGGAGTCTCCTTCCCGAAGAGAAAAGGATTCACCATGAGTTTTAGAAAAGCCCCCACCCGGGTTTCCGCCACCATCGGCGGCAAGGAAATCATCCTTGAGACCGGCCGCGTCGCTACGCAGGCCCACGGCTCCGTTACCATCCAGTGCGGTGGCACCGTCGTGCTCGTTACCGTTTGTTCACAGCCCCTCGACTTCGACCGCGGCTTCTTCCCGCTGACCGTGGAATATTCCGAGCGCATGTATGCCGCGGGCCGTATCCCCGGCAGCTTCTTCCGCCGCGAAATCGGCCGTCCGTCCGAGCGCGAGACCCTCGTTTCCCGCCTCATCGACCGCCCGATCCGCCCGTTGTTCCCCAAGGGCCTCCCCGAAGACGTGCAGGTGCTCGCCAGCGTCATTTCCTCCGACCAGGAAAACGAATCCGACGTGCTCTCCATCACGGCCGCTTCCGCCGCCGTCATGCTGTCGCCCCTGCCCTTCGCCGAAGCCGTCGCCGGCGGACGCATCGGCCGCATCAACGGCCAGTTCGTCCTGAACCCCACCGTCAAGGAAATGGCCGAAAGCGACCTGAACATCGTGTTCGCCGCTTCCGCCGACGCGCTGGTCATGGTTGAAGGCGAAGCCACCTTCGTTCCCGAAGACGTGATCATCGACGCCCTCGAATGGGGCCGCAAGGAAATCCAGCCCCTCGTCGAAGCGCAGGTCAAGCTGCGCGAGCTCGCGGGCAAGGCGAAGATGGCCTTCACCCCGCAGGAAGACGACGCGGCCCTGCTCGCCCGCATCGAAGAGCTTGCCGCCGGAGCCGGCCTCGAAGCCGCCATGCGCGTGCCCGAAAAGATGGCCCGCAAGGACGCCCGCAAGCTCGTGAAGGAAAAGATCGTCGAAGCCCTCAAGGCCGATCCGACCTATGGCGAAGACGAAAAGGCCCTCTCCTCCGTCGGCGACATCATCGGCCACATCGAAAAGAAGGTCGTGCGCAAGCGCATCCTTGACGAAGGCACCCGCATCGACGGCCGCGACACCAAGACCGTGCGCCCCATTGAAATCCAGCCCGGCATCCTGCCCCGCGCCCACGGCTCCGCGCTGTTCACGCGCGGTGAAACGCAGTCCCTGTGCGTGACCACGCTCGGCAGCTCCACGGACAACCAGCGCATGGATTCGCTCACCGGCGACGTGACCAAGACCTTCATGCTGCACTATAACTTCCCGCCCTTCTCCGTGGGCGAAGTGAAGCCCGTCCGCGTGTCCCGCCGCGAAATCGGCCACGGCGCGCTGGCCGAAAAAGCCCTCAAGCCCATCATCCCCGCGGGCGACGGCTTCCCCTTCACCGTCCGCGTGGTGGCCGAAACGCTGGAATCCAACGGTTCCTCCTCGATGGCCGCGGTGTGCGGCGGCTGCCTGTCCCTCATGGACGCGGGCGTGCCGATTTCCGATCCGGTCGCCGGCGTGGCTATGGGCCTCATCAAGGAAGGCGATAACTTCATCGTGCTGACCGACATCCTCGGCGACGAAGATGCCCTCGGCGACATGGACTTCAAGATTGCCGGTACCGCCGAAGGCGTAACCGCCGTGCAGATGGACATCAAGATCACCGGCCTGACCACCGAGATCATGCGCAAGGCCATGCGTCAGGCGCATGAGGCCCGCCTGCATATCCTCGGCGAAATGAAGAAGGCCATCGACGGCCCCCGCGCCCAACTCTCCAAGTATGCCCCGCAACATGCCGAAGTCTTCGTGAACCCCGAAGTCATCCGCATGATCATCGGACCCGGCGGCAAGAACATCAAGGCGATCACCGCCGCCACCGGCGCTTCCGTGGATATCGAGGACAGCGGCCGCATCTCCATCTTCGCCCCCACCGCCGAATCCATGGAACAGGCCAAGGAACTGGTGCAGTACTACGACCAGCGCCCCGACCTCGGCAAGAACTACATGGGCAAGGTCCGCAAAGTGCTGGAAATCGGCGCCATTGTGGAAATCATGCCCAATGTCGAAGCCCTCGTGCACATCTCGCAGCTTGATACCAGCCGCGTGGCGCAGGCTTCCGACGTGGCCCACCTCGGCGAAGACATGCTGGTGAAGGTCATCGAAATCAACGGCGACCGCATCCGTGCCAGCCGCAAGGCCGTCCTCCTCGAAGAACAGGGCATCGAATGGAAGCCCGAGGACACCGCCCGCCCCGCCCGCGCTCCGCGCGGCGAAGGCGACCGCGATCATCGCGGTGACCGTGGGGATCGCGGCGAACGCCGCGAACGCCGTCCCCGCCGCGACTAACGCAACGAACTGAGGCCCGGCCTCGGATACCGCCGGGAAGGGTAATCCTTCCCGGTTTCCGAAAAGGAGGAAGAAGCATATGCTTCTTCCTCCTTTTTCGCTTCATGAGGGGGCGCCTGTCCCCGCGTTCAAAAACCGGGGCATCTTGCCGGGATGAAAAAAGAAGCGGCACGTCCGCCCTCCCTTCCTGTACCCTGCGCCGAAGCGAACACGTTTCCAGCATCTTCTATATGAAAAACCATAATTGAATGGGGTACGACACCACGTTCCGCCTCCGGCGTACTTTTAGCACCTCTGCCCGGTAAAAAGGACAAGAACGCCCTTGCTCTCGTCACCGTTGGCGGATATCATTTAATTCCAATTGATAGTCGACGGGGTGTTAACGTGTCTTTATCCGCAAGCCAGGCCAGTGCCACACAGAAGCTGCTGGAGCATATCCGCAGTACACCCCAGAAAGACGACGCTTCCGCTTCTTTCGCCCCACCCCTCCAGATTCCTCCGGCCGCGCCCCTCCGTCCTTTGTTCGGCAAAGAGCGCTCGGTTGTGGGTATTGATGTCGGCAAGGGCAGGATCTGCCTTGTACAACGCCGCGCCGGAAGCACACCGATCCTTGAGGCCATTCAGAGCTTCAGCATCCCGGAAACCATGGACTGGGAAACACCGGGCCTCGCCGACAGGATACGCGAGGCGTTGAGCGCCTTCCTGCCTCATGGCGGACGCGACGCGGACATATGGGTCCGGCTCCCCGACGGGCAGGATGAGCTTCGCCATTACCGCATTCCCAAAGTCAGCCCTAAAGATCGCGACGCCATTGCCAACATGGCCGCGATCCGGGAAAAACCGTTCGACGAGGCCGAAAACATCTTCGACTATCGCGTGGACGCCGAAGTGCTGGACAAAGGCGTGCCCCGCCTCCCCGTCACCGCCATGATCGCCAACAAAGGCGCTGTCAACACCGTCAGGCATACGCTCGCCGCGGCCGGCGTTTCTCCCGCGGGCATCACCTCCGGGAACATCTACGCGCAAAACCTGTTCGCTTCGGGCTGGCTGTCCTCGCCGTGGGAACATTTCGCCTTCGCCGACATAGGAGAGGACTCCACTCGCATCGAGATCTTTTCCGGTACCAACATCGCGCTCAGCCGGACCATCAAAACCGGCCTGAGAAGCCTCGTCACGGCATTGCAGGAATCCTACGGCGGCCGACGCAAGAAAACGCCTCCGCCTCCAGTTGTGCCGCCCATGCCGCGACACCTGCCGATGGAGGCGTTGGGCGGGGAGCTTGCCGGGCCTCACTCCGAACGGCAGCAGGCCGTTTCATCGTTCACGTCGCCCTCGGACCCGTTCCCGTTGATCCTGCAGCCGGAATCCCTGCCGCTGGAGCTGTCCCTTCCACAGCTGTCCCCAATGGATATGGGCATGGCTTCGGCACCTGTCGCGCCTTCCGTGCCCGCAGCGTCCCTATCCTCCCTCGCCGAAAAAATTCCGGACGATGAAATTTCCTATGAAGAAGGCCTGCACCTGCTCTGCGAAAACAGGCGCCGCACGCCCGAAGAAGAGGAACGCCTGCTTCTGCGCCTTTCCCAGCCTCTCGGAAGGTTGGCCAGACAGCTGGAACGCACCGCCGACCACTTCCGCAACGCTATGGGGATGCCGAACATTCAGGGCGTCATTGTGTTCGCCCCCGGCGGCTGCATGGCGCTTGCGCTGAAAAAGTTCGAAACCTCCCTTGGCCTCCCCTGCCGCCCGCTGCGCTTTGACGGGCAGACCACGCCCGGCGCGGCTACGGATCTGGAAAAGGCGCTGGCCAGATCCGCCGACGAAAGCCTGCTGCAAGCCATCGGCCTGAGCCTCTCCGCCCCGGCGTATACGCCCAATGCGATCATGACCTACAAGGATCAGAAGAGCAGGGAACGGCAGATGCGGATCACGTTCCTTTCGATAGGGCTCACGACCGTCGTGCTCATGCTGCTTCTGGCCTTCTGCGGCAAACTGTACATGGGCTATCTGGACGAGAAAGCGCACAAGGCCGAACTGGAAAGCCGGATTGCCTCGTGGCCCGTCCTCTACACGCCGGATCAACTCAGGAACAATCTGGCCGACACCCAGAAATGGCAGGTGCAGGCCCGGACACTGGCGAAACGCCGCATCGCCGCCGCGCTCATGACCGAACTCTCCACCATCACCCCCGAGGCCATCCATATCACGGGTATGCGGGTTACGTTCAAGGACGTGAATCCCGGCAAGCAGGAAGCGCAGCGCGGCACGAAGAAACCATCCGAACCCGAAGAAAGCGCCGTCGCCGTGCTCACCGGAAGCGTGGCGGGCGACATGCTCCAGCGCGAATCGCAGCTTGCGGAATTCCTCAGCCAGCTGGAGCACTCGCCGATGGTTCTGTCCCTGGTTGTGGAAAAGCAGCAGACGGATACGGAAATCCTCTCCTTCGTCGCAACGCTGAGGCTGGTGTAACATGCGTCTCCCGATTGTCCCGGCATGGTTCCCCCTCAGGGCTCTCGCGCTTCAGGGCGTGATGGCGCTGTGCGTGCTGCTGTTCTGCCTCGCCCCGCTCTGGTATGTTACATGGAAGCTCGAAGCGGACATCAAAGGACTCGAAACCCGGATACAGGTGCAGGAAACCCTCCAGCCGCTTATGGAGGGGCTCAATGCCCGGCGCGAGGAAACCCGGCGCCTTCTCGGAGCGACCAAAACCCTGCCGACGCCGGACACCCTGCCGCTCATCGTCACCTCGCTGCAGGAAATGGTCAGCCTGTCCGGGATGCAGAGCTCCCATTTCGTCCCCGCCGCCGAAACCGTCGTGGAAAAGAACCGCATCCGTCTGGACGGCACCCTTTCCGGCCCTCCCGACAATTTCCGGCGCCTTGTCCTCCTGCTGAGCGAACAGCCGTGGCTTTCCGGCATGGAATTTTTGAACGTCACCCCTTCCGGCGCGCTTCCCGCATACTCGCTGGGGATTTGGGCCACGTTCACGCAACAGGCCAACACGCCGCGGCACTGATGAAGGGCTGATACGATGACGCTACGGGAAAAGATACTTTTGGCGGCCATGGGCGCCGCCGTCATGGGAGGAGGCATCCAGTTCGGCCTTTCGACGCTGCTGCCCTCCCCGGCGCCTTCCGGCACGGACAGCTCCCTGCAACAGGCCCGGGCCGTCGCCGGAGAGGTCACGGCGCGCCTGCAAGCCCTCCCGCTGTCGGACGGCCAGCGCTACATCCTCGCCTCCTCGCTGCGCCCGGCCCCGCGCAACCCGTTCACCCTTCCGGCAAACGGGCTGCCGGACGCGCAGCAGTCGGCGTCCGCGAACGCCTCGGGCCTCGTCTATTCCGGCTATGTGCAGGCCGGAAAGGAAGCTCTCGCCATCATCGGCGGGCTGGAATACGGCGTGGGCGACACGCTCCCCAATACCGGCGACGTGATCCGGTTCATCGGTTCCGACGGCGTGCGCCTCTATTCGCCGTCGCGGAACGCCGAGTGGACCCTGCCCTACTCCGGGGACGACATATAAGCCGCGCCTCTCAACGAACAGCTTCGCCGCGCCCTTGCGGCGAGTGGAGAATACTATGCGACAACGGCCCGTTTCCATCCTTTGCCTCCTGGCCTTGTTCTGTCTGCTCGCGGCCTGCTCCCCCAAGCAAGACAAAAAGCAGGAGTTCATGGATCACTGGAAGCAGCTCTCGCAGGATTCGCAGGGCTATTCGCCCGCACCCTCCGATCTGCGCCCCGAGCCCCGCGTGATCATGCGCCACACGGAAAAACAGGAACAGGCCGCGTCCCGTCCCCTGCCCACCATTCCCGTCACCCTCAAGCTCCACAACGTGGATGTGGGCGTCGCCCTGCGCAGCCTCGCGGCCGCCGCCGGGGTCAACGTCATGCTCAGCCCCGGCGTGAGCGGGACGGTCAGCCTCAATGTCCAGAAATCCCCGTGGCGGGACGTGTTCCAAGGGCTGCTGCGCGCCAACGGCCTGCAATACCGCTGGCAGGGCAACATCCTGCAAGTCTTGACCGCCGTGGAAAAACAGAAGGAAATCAACCTCCAGACGCTCGACAACCAGCTTGCCCAGCAGGAGCTCATCTCCCGCCAGAACTCGCCGCTCACCGTCAGCGTGGTCAGCGTGCGCTATGCCGAAGCCGCGGCCCTGCAGCAGAGCCTCACCAAATTCCTCACCGCCGCCAACGGGCAAGGCGGGCAGGCCGCCGTCATCGAAGTGGACGAACACAGCAACGCCCTGATCATACAGGCCACGGAACAGGATCAGCAGCGCATCATCCGGCTTGTGGACAACCTCGACCGCCCGCGCCCGCAGGTCCACCTCAAGGCCTACATCGTGGAAGCCACCAAGGAAACAGCCCGCGAACTCGGCGTGCAGTGGGGCGGCGTCTGGCGTTCCGGTTCCTTCAACAACGGCAACCACGCGTGGATCGGCTCCGGCGCGTCCGGCACGCAGGGGCAGGACCCCGTCACCGGCGGCCTGACCGGAACGCACGGCTCCGGCCTCGGCGGCGCGCCTTTCGGCCTCGACTATTCCGGCATCGCCTCCAACGACATGGGCTCCCTCGGCTTCCTGTTCGGCAAGGTCGGCGGCAGTATGCTCGAAGTCCAGCTCAACCTCATGGAAAAGGACGGCAACATCAACATCCTGTCCTCGCCCTCCATCACCACGCTGGACAACAAGATGGCCTACACCGAGAACGGCGAAAAGGTCCCCTATGTTTCCACAAGCAACATGGGCGACCGCGAGGTCAAGTTCGAAGACGCGGTCCTGCGCCTCGAGATGACGCCCAACGTCATCGACGGCGACAACCTCAAGCTCAAAGTGCTGGTCAAGAAGGACGAAGTGGACACCTCCCGTTCCGTGGACGGCAATCCCTTCATCATCAAGAAGCAGACCGAAACGACCCTCATCATGCGCAACGGCGAAACCGTGGTCATCTCCGGCCTGACCAAGGAAAAGGGGACGGACATCAACGCGGGCGTTCCCGGGCTCAAGGACATCCCCGGCGGCAAGTACGTCTTCGGCCACGAGAGCAAGGGCAAGACGATGGAGGAAGTGCTTATCTTCATCACGCCGGAAATCCTGCCCACGCGGGAACTGCCGCCGCTCCCGTCCGCGCCTTCCATGAGCGAAAGCCCTTCGCTCCGGAACGGGGCGCTTCCCGCGCCCTCGGCCGGGGCCGCGAGGAGATAGCCCATGCATACACGAATGAGACTCGGCGAGCTGCTGCTGGCCTCCGGCCTGCTCAGCGCCGACCAGCTTGAAGCCGCCCTCCAAGGCCAGCGCAGCAGCGGCATGAAGCTCGGCGAGTACCTGATCAAACAGGGCATCTGCCGCGAGAGCGACGTCGTGGACGCCGTGTGCCGCCAAACCGGCATCGAACGCTACACGCCCTCCCGATTCCCGCTGAACCTGTCCCTCTCCGACCGCCTGCCCGCCGACGTGGCGCAGCGCACCAATGCCGTCCCCCTGCTCATCCGCGGGGATGTGCTGGTCGTGGCGATGATGGACCCGCTGGATATCGACGCGCTGGACCGCATTGAAATCGTCACGGACCGCGAAGTGGAGCCGGTCATGTGCCTCCGGCAGGAGTTCACCCAGCTCTACGCCGCGCTGTACGGCCATTTCAACACGATGGACGGGGTGATGGAGAGCTTTACCGCTCTGCCCGATCAGCCCGTGGCGTCCGACGACCTGCTCATCGCCAGTGAAACGCCCAAAGACGAGCTCGGCCAGCCCGACGAAGCCCCGGTGGTCCGCCTCGTCAACTCCATCCTGACGCAGGCGGTGCGCGAATCGGCGAGCGACATCCACATCAGCCCGGAAAAGGATTCCATCCAGATCCGTTTCCGCATCGACGGCAAGCTCCGCAAAACGCCTTCGCCCCCGAAAAGCGTCGGGGCCTCCATCGTCTCGCGCATCAAGATTTTGGCGAATATGGACATCTCCATTACCCGCGTGCCGCAGGACGGGCGCTTCACCATGATGGTGGACCGCCGGGAAATCAACGTCCGCGTCTCCACCCTGCCGACCATCTACGGCGAAAACGTGGTCATGCGTCTGCTCGACATGAGCACCAACCACGTCTACACGCTGGACAAGCTCGGTATGAGCGACAAGGACTGCAAGACCATTTCCCAAACGATCGAAAGGCCCTACGGCATGATCCTGTCCACCGGCCCCACCGGGAGCGGCAAGAGCACAAGCCTCTATTCCATCCTCCAGCTTCTCAACAAGCCGGACGTGAACGCCATCACGCTTGAAGATCCCGTCGAATACCGCATTGACGGCATCCGGCAGGTACAGCTCAACGTCCGGGCGGGCATGACCTTCGCCTCCGGCCTGCGCTCCATCCTGCGCCAGGACCCGGACGTGATCATGGTGGGCGAAATCCGCGACAGCGAAACCGCGCAGATCGCCGTGCAGGCGGCCCTCACCGGGCACCTCGTGCTGTCCACCCTGCACACCAACGACGCGCCCGGCGCGGTTTCCCGGCTCATGGAAATGCACATCGAGCCTTATCTCGTCGCTTCCGTGCTCCTCTGCTCGTTTGCCCAGCGCCTTGTCCGCAAAGTATGCCCCCATTGCGCCGAGCCCTATGATCCGCCCCGCGCCCTGCTCGGGCTTTTCGGGATCAAGGATGCGGAAGGGGCAACCTTCCGGCGCGGGAAAGGCTGCTACCACTGCGGGAACACGGGCTATTTGGGCCGGATCGGTATTTTCGAAGTGATGCCCGTGACGCCGGAAATCCAGGAAGCCATTGTCCGCCGGGCCCACGCGCAGGAGATTTCCGCCATCGCCCAGCGGCAGGGCGTCATGAACACCCTCGCTCAGGACGCGGCCCGCAAGGTCCGCGCCGGGATCACCACCGTCGAGGAAGCCCTCCGCGCCGCTATGGTGTAGGGGGACCGGAAGAGAGCATCGGGGGAGGGAAACCTTTCTGAAGAAGGGTTTCCCTCCCCCGTCCCCCTCCCTTCCCAAGACTTTCGACTGGTGGGGAGGCCGCACGGAGGGAGTCCCTGTCGGGCGAATATTGAAAAAGGATACTCATGGCGGACCAAAAACATACGTATGCCTACCGGGCGATCAATGACGAAGGCGTGACGCTCACCGGCGATATTGAGGCCGAAAGCGCGGAACAGGCGCGTCAGGCGCTGCTTGGCCGCGGCCTCATGCCGACCGAGGTTACCCGTCGGGACGGCCCCTTGAAGAGCAAACGCTTCCAAAAATTCTTCCAGAAGCCGGTCACCTACAAACAGATCATCCTGTTCAGCAAACAGTTCCGCACGTTGTTCAACGCAGGCGTCTCCATCACGCAGCTTTTGGGCATCCTCCAGACGCAGACGGAAAACCCCACGCTCAAAGCCGCCACGGCGGACATCGCGCAGCAGGTAAGCACGGGCGGTACGCTGTATAACGCGTTCCGGTCGCATCCGGATATTTTCTCCCCGCTCTACTGCTCCATGATCCGGGCTGGCGAATTCAGCGGCTCGATGGGCGATGTGCTGGATCGCCTCACGTACCTGCTGGAGCACGAAAACAAGATCCGCAACGACGTGAAATCGGCCCTGCGTTATCCCAAAATCGTGCTGATCACGCTGGCCGGAGCCTTTTTCTTCCTCCTCAACTGGGTGGTCCCGAGCTTCGCCAAGCTGTTCGTCAACGCCAAAATCGAACTGCCGTGGCCGACGCGCATGGCCCTTGCCATGAATACCGCGCTGTCCGACTACTGGTACCTGCTGCTGGCGGCTGCCGTCGGCATGTTCTTCGGGGTGCGTTGGTGGATACGGACAAGCCGGGGCCGCTACCTGTGGGCCCGGACGCTGCTCACCCTCCCACTCGTCGGCAAGGTCGTCCAGATGTCGATCATGGCCCGCTTTGCCGCCATCTTTTCCATCCTCCAGCGTAGCGGCGTCAGTATCCTCGATTCATTGGATATTCTTTCAGAGACCATCAACAATGCCGCGCTGGAGCGGGAATTCTCCACCATCAAGGAAAAACTCCGATCAGGCCAGGGCATCGCGGAACCGCTCAGCACCGCACGCTATTTCACGCCGCTGACCATCAACATGGTCGCCGTCGGCGAAGGCGCCGGCAATCTCGAGACCATGCTTGAGGACCTCGCCGCCCACTATGACGAAGAGGTCGAGTACGCCGTGGGTGAAATGACCGAAGCCATCGGCCCCATCCTCATCGTCGTTCTCGCCGCCGTCGTCGGCTTCTTCGCCCTCGCCATCTTCATGCCCATGTGGGACATGACCAAGCTGGCATCCGGCGGGCGTTAAGGCCGGATAAAGAAACCACAGGAAAGGAAGGCCCCTTTCACAGGACAGGGCCTTCCCTTCTTTCAACGGCTTTTCTCTTTATGGAGCCCTTTTTTCTTTTTCTGTGGCTAGGATTCCATTATGCCGTTGCCCCCGCACGCTTCTGTCGGCGAACCGGGGGACGGAAACCTCCGCATGGGGCATCACACTCCACCGATCTTCATTAGCCGTTACGAAAGTCCTCCCCCGCCCCCTCCAATATTCTTTTCCGCCCATACCCCTCTCCAAAAAAAGGGTTTATTGCGGAAAGGAATATTGCTATACCTGCGGGGAGCGGGCATTGGCCCACGGGGGGGAGATGAACACATCCATTCCATGCTACGGCATCATTCCAGCGCGTTACGATTCTTCGCGTTTTCCGGGAAAACCGCTTGCCGATATTTGGGGACGCCCCATGTTCTGGCATGTCTACGCCCACGCGAAACGAGCTTCGGTGCTCAGGAACATCGTACTCGCCACGGACGATGAGCGCATTGCGGAAGCCGCCCTTGAATGGGAAATCCCCTGCGTCATGACCCGCCGCGACCACGCCAGCGGAACGGATCGGGTTTTCGAGGCCGCTTCAAAGCTCGGCGTCGAGCCCCACGCCGTCATCGTGAACATACAGGGCGACGAGCCCGCGCTGGACCCCGCCGTCATCGAGCAGCTCGTAAGGCCTTTCCTTGACGGAACGGTACAGGTGAGTACCCTCGCCACGCCGATTTCGCCGGAACGTGCGGCTTCCCCCAATCAGGTGAAGGTCGTGACGGCGGCCAACGGCGACGCGCTGTATTTTTCCCGCTCGCGCATCCCTTTCGACCGCGAGGGCGGGGACGGTGAAATTTTGGGGCACATCGGCCTGTATGCATTCCGCATGGGGGCGCTGGAACGGTTCGTCAGCCTGCCGCAGTCTCCGCTGGAAAAGCGGGAAAAACTGGAGCAGCTGCGCTTTTTGGAAAACGGCGTCCCGATCCGCGTGGTCCGCGTGGAAGGCTACGAAGCCCACGGCGTGGACACGCCGGAAGATCTGGAAACCATCCGCGAACTGCTCGCGGAGCACACCTGCAAAAGCTGCGTCCGTTAATACGGGTGCATACGCGACTTTGACAAATGCAACGGCGGGACTGCCGCCACGCTTCAACATAACGGAGACGGAATGAAGGCGCTATTGGCTCTTGAAGACGGTTTTGTACTTGAAGGACGTTCCTTTACCGGCCCCTGCGAGGGCGGCGGGGAAGTCATTTTCAACACCGGCATGACCGGGTATCAGGAGATCCTTACCGATCCCTCCTATTACGGCCAGATGGTGTGCATGACGTGGCCCCTGATCGGCAACTACGGGATCAGTGCCGAAGACATGGAGTCCGGCAAGGTCCACGCCGCGGCCCTCATCGTCAAGGAGTGCTGCAAGACGCCCTCCAACTGGCGCTCCGTGTGTTCCCTGCCCGACTTTCTGCAACAGCACGGCGTCCCCGGCATCGAGGGCATCGACACCCGCGCCCTGACCCGCCACCTGCGTATGCACGGAGCCATGCGCGGCATGGTTTCCACCTCCATCACCGATCCCGCCGAACTCGTCATGCAGGCGAAGTCCCTGCCTTCGATGGAAGGCCAGAACCTCGTCACCCGCGTGATGCCCGCTACGCCGTGGAAGTGGACCGGCAACGGCGGCGTCCCCGCCGAACTCAACGCCGACGGCTCCTACAACTGGCCGGGCGAAGGCCCGCGCCTCGTCGCCTACGACTTCGGCATCAAGTGGAACATCCTGCGCCTTCTGACCGAGCAGGGCTTCGACGTGCTGGTCGTTCCGCCGTCCTTCACCGCCGAACAGGTCAAGGCCAGCGGCGCTCAGGCCGTGTTCCTGTCCAACGGCCCCGGCGACCCGGCGACCCTCACCGACGAAATCGTGACCATCAAGAAGCTTGTCGAAAGCTATCCCGTGGCGGGCATCTGCCTCGGCCATCAGCTTCTCGGCCACGCTCTGGGCGGCACGACCCGCAAGCTGAAATTCGGCCACCACGGCTGTAACCACCCGGTTAAAGACCTCTCTACCGGGCATGTGGAAATCTCTTCCCAGAACCACGGTTTCTGTGTGGATATCGACAACGTTTCCGATGTGGTCGTCACGCACGTAAACCTGAACGACGGCACGCTGGAAGGTTTTGCCCACAAGACCAAGCCCATCCTCGCCGTGCAGCACCACCCCGAGGCCTGCCCCGGCCCCATCGACAGCCAGTATTTCTTCGCCCGCTTCCGCGGCATGGTCCGCGACGCGGTAGGGTTCTAGGGTTTTTATTGGGGAGGAGGAGAACTTTTCTGGAGAAGGGGGGAGTACCCCACGGTTCCCTCTCCCTTCCCCAAACCTGCCAATACGGCTCGTCCTCCCTCCTCTCCCAAAACTTTTGGCCTTATTGAATCTCTGTTGAGCGGATTTCCCTGCATATCCAGACGCCTGAGCTGTCACGTTCAGGCGTTTTCCTCAAACGGAAGGCTCTCTTCCTCCGCTGGAACGAACTCCCTCCGCACAGCCTCCCCCACCAGCCCAACTGTTTGGGAAGATGAGGGATGGGGGTCCGGGGGAGGGAAGAAGGCGCCCTTTTCAAGTTTTTTCTTCTCCCTCCCCCGGTTATCTCACAAAGGAATTTCCCATGAGCAAACGAACCCTTGGCGTCGTCTTTTTCCCGGCGTTCGACTGGGCGATCAGCCCGACGCATCCGGAACGTGAAGAGCGCCTGCTGTATACGCAGGATCAGCTCCGCGAGGAGGGGTTGTTCGACCTTCCGGGCATTACCGAGTACAAACCCGGCGTGGCCACGTATGAAGATATCGAGCGGGTGCACTTCTGCCTGCCGGACGTCGGGCGCGTGTGCTCCGCATCGCACCTCGCCTCGGCGGGAGGCGCCATCCGGGCCGGGGAACTCGTGCTTTCCGGGGAACGCGAGCGGGCCTTCGCCTTGGTGCGGCCTCCGGGACATCACGCCATGCGCGTCACCCACGGCAACCGCGGCTTCTGCAACGTGAACATGGAAGCCGTGATGATCGAAAACCTGCGCCGCCGCTTCGGGCCGCTGCGTGTGGCCATCGTCGATACCGACTGCCATCATGGAGACGGTACGCAGGACATCTATTGGAACGATCCTGATACGCTGTTCATTTCGATGCACCAGGACGGCAGGACGCTGTATCCCGGCACGGGGTTTCTGCCGGAATGCGGCGGCCCCGGCGCGCTCGGACGGACGGTGAACATCCCTCTCCCGCCCGGAACCGGAGACGAAGGTTACTTATACGTCACAAAAAACGTGGTACTGCCGTTATTGGAGGCGTTCAAACCCGACCTGGTGATCAACTCGGCGGGGCAAGACAACCACTACACCGATCCGCTCACCAATATGCAGCTTTCCGCGCACGGCTACGCCGCCATGAACGCGCTCCTCAACCCGCATATAGCCGTACTTGAGGGCGGTTACTCCATCCGCGGCGCCCTGCCCTACGTCAACCTCGGCATCTGCCTCGCGTTGGCGGGCCTGCCGTTCGAACACGTCCATGAGCCGGATCACGACGCCAAGGCACTCAAGCAGCGCCCGCAAGTCACGGAATACATTTCGCGCCTCTGTGACGATGTTCTGAATCAGTACCACAACCCGCCGTCCCGCCCCTCCGAAGGCTATCGTGACGGCGAGTGGTGGCGGCGCGAACGGGACATCTATTACGACACCGACGGCCTCAGCGAACACCAGAATGAAGGCATACGGCTCTGCCCCGATTGCCCCGGACTGACCTGCATCGAAACATCGTCGGATCGCGTCGATAAAAGCCTGTGCCTGCTTTTGCCTCGCAATGCCTGCCCGCATTGCCGGGATCTTGCACATCGCCTCGTGGAAACGACCGGTAAAAAATCAGGCCGCTACGCACACGTCTTGTGTATCGGCGGCCAATAAACGCAAAAAGGGCCTCCCCTTCTTCGAGAATGGGAGGCCCTCTTATTATATATGCTAATTGCAAAAAGGTTCTTCAAAGTCGATTGCGTATGTCCCCTTGTTCGCTTCATTCATCGCCGTGACCTTGTTGCTCACGTAGGTGACTTTCCAATCCGAGCCATAGTCCGCCGCATCATCAGCCTTACCAAAAGCCTCTATCTTCGCAGCGTTCAACGCATCGCTGCACGTCTTGCCGCCGCCAAGCAACTCTTTGGAAAATTTCATATTATACCGGGCAATAGCCTCGGCAGCAACAGCAGCGGCGGCTTTGTCTGCCGCCTCTTTTTGCAGATCATAGTATTTCGGCACCGCGACCGCGGCGAGAATGCCCAAAATGACCAGTACCGAAATAATTTCAATAAGCGTAAATCCCAACTGCCCTTTCTTAGTTTTTTGCATACATTTCCCTCAACATACAGCGATATGGATAATTAAATAAAGAAAGGCGTATCAATAATACCTATACATTATTTTGTCTATATCAGTTGAGAAAAATAGATTAATGCATATTTATCAGTTCAAAAGAGTTTATCTTTAATCGTGCATCCACGATGGGAAAGCCAAAACGCATCCTCTTTTCCATTATACTTTATCGATTACACAACGCTCTTTTTAAAAAGGGAAAAAGGTTCATAGCCTCTTGGCAAAAACCATCCATATTGATGCGCCAGGCAACAGATTTATATTTATAGATGAATAATTATTACGTTTTTCTGCCTCCTTCCCCGAGGCGGACTCTCCCCACAGGGAGACCACATTTCCCCATCTCCGATCACTGGAAGGCTTAGTCCTGGGCAATCTGGCGCAATAGCACGCAACAGCCCCAAAGAGGTGCCCGGCGACGCCCCTCGCTGAGTTTACTTTGCCGTGATCCGGCCGCACACGAATAGATGCCGTATGCCCTTACAAAAAGAAGCACCATACCGCCACAGCGAATGAAGAGTAAGGCCCCCGCGACGCATCTCCGCTCCCAACTCGGGGCGGAAACAAGACCGGCTTCTCCATATTTCACTCAGGGCCGCCACACGGCTGTCTAACCGGGTGGGCAGATGGCGCGGCATGGTGTACAACAAGGAACAATCATGTAACCGCAAAGAGGAAGCCATGCCCGTCGTCAATCATTCGTCCTACAATTCTCCCATATGGTTGCGGAATGGTCACTTACAGACCATCTGGCCTGTGCTGTTCCGCAATCCTCCCTTGCCTTCTCTCTGGCGCGAACGCCTTGAAACCCCGGACGGCGACTTCATCGACATAGATCATATCCCCGCCTGCGCGGGCATCCGTTCCGGGCGTGTGGCCATCTTGTCGCATGGGCTCGAAGGAAACAGCACGCGCCGGTACATGCTCGGCATGGCCGAAGCGCTCAACCGCCGAGGATGGGATGTGGTGGCCCGGAATTTCAGGGGTTGTTCAGGCGAAATGAACCACACGCTTCCGCTCTACCACGGCGGGGAAACGGACGATCTGCACCTTGTCGTGCAGTACTGCGTCTCCCTCGGCTACGGGAGCATCGTACTTGTGGGGTTCAGCATGGGCGGCAATCAAACGCTCAAGTATCTCGGGGAGCGCGACCGAACTATCCCTTCACAAGTAAGCGCCGCCGTCGCCGTTTCCGTCCCGTGCGACATGGAAGGCGCGGCGGAAGTCCTTTCGCTGCCCTCCCGGGCTCCGTACATGGCCTATTTCCTACGGACGCTGCGGCGGAAGGTCGAAGAAAAACATTCCCGCTTCCCCGATCGCATCGATATCGACGGGCTCGACCGCATCCGTACGTTCAGCGAATTCGACGATCGCTATACCGCCCCGCTGCACGGCTTCGATTCCGCACGCCATTATTGGCGGGAAAGCGGCTGCCTGCGGTTTCTGGAGCATATTGATGTGCCCTTTCTGCTGATCAATGCCTCGGACGACCCGTTCCTTTCGCCGGATTGCTATCCGAACCGCATTGCGGAAGCGAATGCGGCCATGACGCTGGAAATGCCCCCTTGGGGCGGGCACGTCGGCTTCGTCACGCCGGGACAGGATCTCTACTGGTCCGAGAAGCGTGCGGCGGATTTTCTGGAATATATTTGTGGGAGCGTCCATGAAGTCATACAGTAACGCATCAGACATCCCTCCAGCGGTACGGAGCGTGTTCTCCGCGCCGCCGCAAACCAAAGAAAAGGCCCGTTCTTACGAAAGGGCCTTTTCTTTTATGCTCATCCACCGCGGCAGAGAGCCTTCCGAAGCTGTTGCAGAAAATCATGCCGAGGGATACATTCCGCGCCGTAACGCATGATGTGGTCCGTTGCCATCTGGCAGTCTACCAATTGGCAATGCCGCGCTTTCAGCCATTCCATCAGGCTGACCAGCGCCAGCTTGGACGCATGGGGGCGCACGTGGAACATGGATTCCCCGAAAAACGCCCTCCCGAGCCCGACTCCGTACAGGCCGCCCACGAGCGTATTTCCGGCCGCATCATGTTCCCACACTTCAACGGAATGGGCAAAACCCAATTCGTGCAGGCTGGCGTAGGCATCCACCATTTCGGGCATGATCCACGTCCCGTCCTGATCCGGGCGCGGCGTAGCCGCGCATCCCGTCATGATGTCGCAAAAGGCCTGATTGACGGTCACGGAAAAGCCGCACTTGCGTATTTCCTTACGGACGGTATGCGGGATACGGAATTTTTCAGGAAACAGGACGCACCGGGGATCGGGGGACCACCAGAGCAAAGGCTGCCCTTCCCCGTACCACGGGAAAATCCCGGCGCCGTAGGCCGCCAGCAAACGGCGGACGCTCAGGTCGCCGCCGACCGCCACAAGGCCCTCTGGATCGGCCCCTTCCGGATCAGGAAACAGTTCCGGGTAATCGGGATGCAAGCGGTATATCATACGCCGCGCTCCCGCAGGGGAAGATACCCCGTATATGGGAAGGGGGGCCTTAGCGTTCTGTCGACTTTCAACATCAATGTGTAACTCAGCTCCGGGGAAGTTTTCATGCTCCTGACCGTATCTCTCCTCTGCATCGTCACCTTTATTGCCGGCCTCATCGACAGCATCGCCGGAGGCGGCGGACTGCTCAGGCTGCCCGCCCTCCTGATCGCGGGGGTCTCGCCGCAACAGGCCCTCGGCACCAACAAGTTCACAGGCGCGATAGGAACGGGCGCGGCCATGCTCAACTTTGCCCGCAAGGGGCTCATCCTGTGGAAGCTGGCATTCATCGGCATCCCCTGCGCTCTGCTCGGCTCGGCGGCAGGCAGCAAGTGCATCCTCGCCTTCGATCCCCAGACTGCCGGGAAAATCCTGATTGCCCTGCTCCCCGTAGCGGCCATGATAACCCTGATCCCCCGGCGCTCCAAGTCGTGCAAGGACAGTTTCACCTCAAAAGACGTCTACCTGCTGACCCCGCTCATCTGTTTCAGCGTCGGTTTTTACGACGGCTTTTTCGGACCCGGCGCGGGCAGTTTCTTCATCATCTCCTTCAACGTCTGTCTGCGCATGAATCTCATTCAGGCTTCCGCGCTGACCAAAGTCTTCAACCTCTCCTCCAACCTCGGGTCGCTGTTTGTCTTCCTGTATCACGGCGACGTGCTTTTTCTCTACGCCATCCCCATGACCGTGGCCGACGTGCTCGGCAACCTCGCCGGCAGCCAGCTCGCCATCCGCACCGGCCCGACCATCGTTCGCCGCTTCCTGCTCCTCTCGCTTGTCATTTTGTTCGTTTCCCTTATTTGGAAGTATTATTTCGCGGGGTAGGAGGAATGAGAAAATTGGAGGGGGTGATCAATGGCATGAAAACTAGTGGGAAAAAACGAGATAACTTGGGAAGTATCGGGAAGAGTTTTAGGCGGGGGTGTAATTCTATTGCAGAATCTGCAACAAAAAAGGAGGGGAATCAACCCTCCTTTTTTGTTGGCGGATAAGCTGTATCTTTATCGGTTCATAGCGTCTTTAAGCCGCTTCGCCGCCGTGAACTTGATTGCGTTACAGGCGGGAAGGGAGAGTTCTTCCCCTGTCTTTGGATTACGTCCTTTTCGAGCGGCCCGTGCCACGGGCGCGAACGTCCCGAAACCGGGGAGGAAAATCCGTTCCCCTTCCGCCAGCGCTTCCGTGAATGTGTCGATCGCGGCCTTGATGAGCTTTTCCGCTTCGGCTTCCGTTAGACTGCATTCCTTCCTCAACCGCTTTACGAGGTCATACTTGTTCATGTGATTCTCCGTTTATTTTGATGTGATTCACGCGGTCCCGCAGTTCCGCGCGCTTAGCGTTGTTCCATCTGTCGGTGGTGCCGACGAGGTAGCCGGAAATCCGGCGTATCCTCTCGAATTTGACGCCTTGCCCTATCTTGCCTTCCACAATGGGAAGGTGGCTGTATTCATCGCGCTGTACGTCCATTAGTGCCCCCTTCCCCGGCATACCGGGCGGACGCCGCATTCAAGGCGTCCATGCAGACCTTCATCATGGCCAGACGTTTCTCGGGTTCCTTTTTATCAGCAAAGAAACAGCAGACGAGCGATCCGTCCCGTGTATCCTTTATAGACGGAATACCAGAACCGGATACGACGGAAATAAATCTAGGCATCTTTTTCCCTACTGCACCACCGCCGTAGCGGGCTGCTGCTCTGAGAAGAACCGTTGCAGATGCTCCCGTACCGCCGGTTCCTCGATTCTGTCTACCCAGTTTTTTAGGGTTTCGATGACGAGCTGGAGCTGTTCCACAGAGCACCATTCGATTTTTTGCGCCCGCGTGATGCGCCGGATGTACGTCTCGATAGCCTGATCGCTCCGGTTTCTGACGATTCCGAGATCGTGCATTTCATACCAGAGGCTTTTGATCTTCCTGAGCTGCGGGTCCGCCATTGTGCGAAAGCCCGCCTTTCTGAGTGCGGCCAACGCCCGGACCAGTTCTTCGCCGGAAAGTTCCTTGCTTGAAGTCGTCCGGCCGCCCGTGACGCTGGAAAGGAGCCCGCGATACTCTTCATCCTTCATGCCGAGCTTGCGGCGTCCGGTCTGGAGCGCCCTGACAAGCTTCTTTGGATCGGCTGTGGTACGCATTGGTATCCCTCCATATGGAGCCGGGCGGATTGCTCCGCCCGGTTTGTCATTATGCGGATTCAGCTCCCGCGAGTTCCGTCTCGTTCAGTTCGTAGAAAAAGAGAGCGGATTGTTCGAGCCTGCACCCCACGGCGGCGAGGCGTTCCGGGGGAAGCTGGCGGAGCGCTTCCTTATCCACTTCCTGCTTTGTCCTGATGCACTCGGGCATCCCCGCGTCGCGGATAAGGCCGAGCACCTGTTCCCATGTCGTTTTCCGCATTGTCTTGACGGCGGAGCTTGCCCGAAAGCCGATAATGCCGAACGTGAGCTCCCGGGAGCGCTTTTTGACGAACAGCTCGGATTTTTTGGACTCCCCGAACCTGATCAGCGCCTGTTCCAGAACTTCAATGTCTTGCTTGATCGGTTCGGAAGCCTCGGCGCATTTGAGTTTCAGGGCGTCGACATCCTCTTTCAGTCCGAGCTCAATAAGCGCAAGTTCCCGCTTCCTCGCCGCGATCTGCGCCAGCGTCGCGTCCGCTTCCTCAAGAGTCGTCACCGCTGGGATGTTCAGAATGGGTTTCACACGTTTTGCCATTGTCTTTTTCCTCTTGGGATTGCATAAGTGCTTTGAAAAAGCTTCCTGCCGCCTTGCCGGTCAGGTTGATTTCCGTAATTTTGCCGCGTTTTCTCTTGACCGTTATTGAGTCCAGCATAAGCGTTTCCCTCAAAAGAGTGTTGTCTGTTTCGGCGCTTCCGCCATTTTCCGACGCTCCAATTCTTCGTCGACCTCACGTTCAAAGTCTTTCGCCCTGTTCAGATCGGACGGCGCACGAATCAACAAGTAGGTATTCTGAGCAAGCCGCATCCTGCGCACCAATTCCACAAATTCTCGGTCTGTCATATTATCTCCCCTGAGCCGCAAGCTGATATGCTCCTAAAAGATGATTACGGCCGCACCATCCGCACCACGTCCGCCGTCACCTGCTTTTCTCCGGCGCTCGCCGCGAGGTTCAGGGCGGCGATGGTCATGTTGGCGATCATGAGGGGGTAGCCCATGTACACGCCCTTACCGGACTGATCCTGCGCCACGGTGAGGCTTTCCTTGATCGCGTCGACACCGTCCTCGGCGAACATTTTGCCGAAGTCGATCCCGGCTCGGGCGAACCGAAAGCGGAGAAAATCCGCTACGTCTTCGATTGGGGTGATATTCAGCACGTCGCACCGCTGCACAACTTCGCGCACCCCCGCGTCGGCGGGCTTCAACTTTTCCCCGAGCTCCGTCTGTCCGATCAGGATGATGGAAAGGAGCCGGTGCAACCCGTCCTTCAATTCCCAGAACCGCTTGAGGCTCTTCAACGTGTGCCGGTGCAGGTCGTGAGCCTCTTCGATGATGACGCAATGATGCGTCCCCGCGCCGTGGGCGCTCTTCAAGAGTTGATGGAGCCTGCGAAAGCGCATTTCCGGAGACGACGGGACCGAAGTTCCGGGGGCGATGGTGCTGATGATGGCCTCGGCGATGTGCTGGGAGCGCATGGGCTTGCCGTTCGATTCGTTCTCGGCCATTGCCAGCGTGTACGGTTCTACGATGACGGTCTTGCCGTTTTCGTTTTTCACGCGGTCAATGAGCTCTTCCCGGAGCGTGGACTTCCCGGAACCGGACTCGCCCACCACGGCGAGGAAACCGCCGTTCGTCGCGGCGTCATACATCATCTCCCGGACATACCGGATTTTAGGCGAAAGATAGACGTCGGCGGCATCCTGCGGATCGGCAAAGGGGTTTTTGACGATGCCGAATGCCTGCCGTGTCTTCATCGTGAGCGTTTGCTTCTTCAAGATCATGGGTTCCTCGCTTTCCGCCGTATCCCCGGCGGGGGTATCTTCATCCCCGGCAAGCCGTTCCAGCTTGCCGAGAGCATAGTCGACAAGGGCGGGCTGTACGCCGCGCTCTTCAAGCAAAGAGGCGAGCCCTTTTTTGAGCCCGGCCCAGCCCGTTTTCGGGAGGGTTCCCCGGTTCAAAAGCTGGTTGACGAGCGCCGGGGAAACGCCGAGTCTTGCGGCGGCCTCGCGCTGGCTGAGCTCCGTCTCTTCAAAGAGCGCCTTTACCGTCGGATCGTAGGGGATCATCCGGCACATGCCGCCCTCCCTTCATTTGGCCGGAACTCAAGCCGCCGGGCACGTTTCGGCGCGAACTTCTCGCGCATCCGCTCAATCACGGCCTCGATCTCGTTTCCGGGTACGGTGTCGGGATACCGGGTCCGCAGCCATTCCGCGCATTCGTCGGTGTTGTCGTCGCGCCAGACGTCCGGGTGATCCCGGCGCATCATCAAAGCGAAGGAAAGGCGCTTCATCGGCGGCACGTCGGCCTTTTGTTCCTCTACCTGCAAAGGCGTCCCAGCCTTCTTCAAATATACGGGCGCTTCCTTCACGTCGGCCATGACATCAAAGGCGTCACGGGTGGGTGCTCCGGCCTTCCAGAGCTTGTCGGCTTCCTCCACGGACTGGACGCCGTAGGCATCCTTTTTGATTTCGTCGAATACCTGCTCGGAATGCGTTTTCGGCATGGCCTTAAAGTCCTTTCCGAGAACCGGGGCGTTTACGTCGAAGCCCGCCGTATCGAACTGCATGGGGGGCACTTCAAAGGCGACTTTTTCGCCGTCGGGCTTTTCGAGAAGGATGATGGCGTTCGGGGCCTTGTAGGGGTTAAGGCGGACATACACGCTTTCACGGGGTTTCAGCCCGTGATAGCCGAGCTCGCGCAGATCGTAATACCGGACGCCGTAGTGGGTCCGGGTGTCCACGCTGATCGTGAAGTCGTCCCGCACCGGACGCCGGATATCGCCCCATGCGGCGATGGAACGCAAAACGTCCGGTTCGACCGTGCGGAGCTGGCTTTTCGTTATGGAGAGCCAGAGGTCATTGCGGGTTCTTGCCTTCTCCGCCTTGTTCGTCCGGGAAAGGATCGCCGTGGCGCAAAAATGCCTGCGCCAGCGGTCCGCGAGCGATTGAAGCGTCGCAACGTCCGGTACATCGAGAAAGCGCAGGCGGCTCTCGAAATGTGTCTCCACAATGTTTTGGAAGCTTTCGACCGAGCCTGTGGATCTGGCTCCGCCCACCTTGTGGTGCAAGAGCCGGACGCCGAGCTGCTCGCAAAAGGACTTCATAAGGGAGGCCGTATTGCCCGAGCCCATATCCGTGTAGCGGACTTCCGGGACGCCGTGCATGGGGTCTTGCGGCCCCCGATCCGTCATCGCCTCAATAAAGGTCGTGAGGAACCCTTCCGCGCTTTCGCCGGGGGCCTGCTCGTAGCGTAGGTAGAAGTTGCCGGAATAGTGGTCGACTTCCAGATAGCGCACGATGCGGTTCTGCCTGATCTTGAAGAGGTTTTCGGGCTTTTTGCCGTTATAACTCTTTTCTTTGACGAGCCCGATCTTGTCGCTCCCCGGAATGCGGTACAAAACGCATACCGAGGCGTCGGCCTGCCAAGCCTGATTGGGGTATTCCGTCCGCATCCTGACGGCCGGGCTCGCCGCCCGGAGCTGATCCGGGTGGCACCCGTAGCGCCGCATGGCGCGGCTGATGGTTTCAACCGACGGCATGGTGATTTCTCCTGTTTCCGGGTCCATGATGCCTCCCCCGTTCGCTTCCCAATATTTCACGGCGTCCTTGATACTCATGATCCGTTTGCCGGTGTCCCGGAAAGAGCGGGTGGCCTTCTCCGCGACCTTCCGGCAAAGCGCCTCGGGGACGCACGTCTCGCCCTTGCCTTTGCGGGGCTTTTTGCCGCTCTCCCACCCGCCGTATTTTTTAAGGTATTGATAGGTGGTGTTCAGCGAGCGATTCAGCGTTTCGGCAAGCCGCGCCACAATGCGCCCGCGATCCCCGTTGCATGGGTCCGCCTTTTCGAGCGCACGGGCCGCGTCGCTTATGAGGCGAAGCTGTTCGGTTGAAGGTGTGGAAGGCATGGCAAACCCCTAGTCGGTCGTTTCCTGATTGTCCGCTCCGGGGAGCGGTTCCCCATCCACATCCGGGCCGAAGTCCGGCACAAGCTCCGCAGTAAGGTCCACGTCGATCCCGGCGGAGAGAATATGCGCGGCCATGCCCCGCACGGCGGAAGAAATCCGCTCGTGGACATAGGCCGCCGTCTCTTCCGAATTTTCATCGTCGGCGAGAACCGACGAGCCGAACGCCGCGAGGTTCGCCACGGCGAAAACGGCGTCCCTGCACTTTTCGTCGATGATCTCCCGGTTCTTGGCGTTTTTCTTCATCTTTTTGACTTCAACGTCAGCAATGGCCGAAGACGTGGCCACGATGAGCTCTTCTTTCAGCGCCGCGATCTGGTCGTTTCGCTCCTGCGCCACCTTTTGCTGGGCTTCCTTGTCCTTTTCGAGTGTTTCGACCTTTTCCTTGAGCTTTTCGGCTTCCTTTTCGAGCTTCTTGTTGTCGGCCTGCGCCTTGGCGTGCTGGGCACAGATGACGTCGATGGTGACGCGCAGGTCTTCCGGCGTGGAACTCTTGAGCTCCCGGAAGATTTCCTTTTTCGTGTCCTCGTCCACGTCCTTGATGGCCTTGCGGATTTTGCGGGTGTCCCGCACGGTAAGGCCAAGGTTGCGGATTTCCGTCAGGCGTTCCTCGCCGAACGTGGCGTAATTGCGAAGGTGCTCATCAACAGTTTGCCGAGAAAATCCCATAGATTCACAGAGTTCTTCAAACGTCTGCGGCTGGTGGATGTTGCCGCGCTGATCCGTAAAGCTCCGGCCCTTGTATTCGCCGCTGGCCTTCATGACCGAAAACCATTGGATGACGGCGAGGCTGAGCCCCGAAGCCGCAGCCTGAAAGCCTTGAACGCGGCCCACCTGCTGCTGAAATGCGAGATCGCGGGCGTAGTCTTCCGCATGAACGGAGACGGTGCCGGTGCGGACGGCCTCAAGTTCCTTTACCGGATCGGGCTGTTCGGAAACGGCGGGGGTGGAAGCGGGGAATTCTTCGGGGGTGACGGTGGTGTCGTTCATCGGGGGCTCCTAATCCTCTTCGTAGGCGTTGAATACGGTTTCGGGTTCGACGCGCCAGCGGGTGATTTCGCCCGTAGCCTTGTTGCGGACAACGACGATTTCCTCGTCCGTAAACTCTCCACGCTCGGCGTAGTCTTCCGCAGCACCTTGCGCGCTGTGGCATTTCGTCGTGTAGGCGTCCTCCCAATCGACATCGGAAAAATCATCGCCCATTTCCCACTCACTGATGCACTGGTATTCGGGAATCTCTCTCATGCCGTTGCCTCCTTTTCTTCCACCACCTCATAACCAATATAGGCCGTCGCCACCCAATAGGTGACCTCCTCGGTTTCCTTGTCCATGACGGCAATACGATCGTGCTTATAAACTGCCATATTGAACATACGGGCGGCTTCTTGGGCGGCCCGTTCGGGAGAATCGCAGTCAAGGAAGATGACAGGGGAATAATGGCTCCCTTCGCGGAACCCATTTACTTCGGCGAAGGATTTAAAGGTGCAGTAGTAGCCAGCCATGTTACCCCTCCAATATCCGGTAAGCTCCGGTTTCGATGTTGCGTTTAAAATCGTCTTGCCGCTGCTGCTGGTTGCGGAGGGCTATGTCGTAAGCCCGGTAGGCCCTGAGCGGCCTTGCCGTAAGCGCCCATCGCCCGCTTTCGAGCTTTTGCGCCATGCCTTCGGCCGCGAGGGCGTCCATGTCCCGGCAGACGTTCGGGGCGGAAATGCCAGTGGCGACGGAAAGATCGGTTACGGAAAGCCCGGTCACGACGTGCGGGGCCAAGGTCTCGATAAGCAGGAACGCCCGTCCGAGCTGCGTGAGCTTCTTCTTTTCGGTCATGCGGGCACCTCCAGATTGTTTTCCATGTGCGCCACCTGTTCGGCGACGGCGGCGAGGTTGAAGGCGAGGATGATAAGCTGCATTTCCACGCCCATGCTGACGGTTCCGTCGATGATCCGCGCAATCTGGGAGGCCAAGCCGTCGATCCTCGCCGCCAAGGGCGGGAGTTGCGCCGGGGTGTCGAGTATGGTAACAGGCCAAGCGGAAACACCGTTTCGTTTCTTCCCCTTTGGGCCCTTCACCGTTGCAGCGGTGAGGGGCTTTTCGTTTTCGAGTGTCCGAAATATTTCCGGAGCCACGGCGGGGAAATGGGCCGCGAGGGTGGTTGCGGTGAGGTTATTCATCTTCATCCTCCAAGGCGGACTGTTCGTTTTCGGGGAGTTCCTTAAAGCAGGGAAAATTCGGGTGTCGGGACTTTTCCATAACGGTGTCGGTCTGTTCCCCGTTGTACCGGTCCTTCATCTTTTCGTAGATCAGCATGGTGCAGTCCCACGCGCAGCAGTCGCAGATATGGGTGTCCCGTTGTCCGGCGACCAGAAACGTCACCCGTGATTCATGGCTTCCGCAGAAGTTGCAGAACGTGTAGCCGTCTTTATGAGTCATATGATTTTTCCTACGCCGTCGTTGATGTTTACCGGCATTTTGGCGAGTTCTTCTTTGATCGCCCTAAAGCCGATCCACGCGAGGTCGCCGCATTTTCCAACGCTTGTCGCACCGGGGAAAACAGCAATCGATACGTCGATTATGTTTTTGTCCTGCTGGACTATGATGACGGCCTTGCGTTCCTCTTCCATCTTGCGTTGTCTCCTCCGGAGCTTGCGAAGCTCCCGTTTCAGTTTTCCGATCTTCATGTCCCTGCGCCTGATGCGCCGCATGAGCCTCGCCATGTTCCGGCTGACGGGGTGCATCATGACGCCGCCCGCTCTTCGATGACGCCTTCCTTGAGGCCGAGGAGCACGGCGGCCCGGTGTGATTCGCCCCGCGCCCCGTTCGTTCGTCCGTTCAACAGATCATAGACGTACTGCGGGGCAAGATTGTGCTTTCGCGCCCACTCGGAAATGCTGAGTCCGCGCTCGGCAAAGGCGTCCTTCACGCTTTCCCGGAGCGTCAGCGGAATGTCCGTCCTTCGAGTGTTTGTCTGGTTCATATCCCTTCCCTTTCTTGCGCCCCTTCTCGGTTCCGTGTAGGGGTGGTTTTGGAAGTTGTGGTTTTTCGTGGTTCGTTGGAATAGATTTAACAACGTTTGTTGTTTTTGTAAACCGTTTTGTAATTATTTTTTAACTCATATACAACATACGGGGTTTATTGTGGAACTTGCCCAACGGATTAAGACCCTTCGCGGGAATATGTCACAAGCACAATTCGGGAAAAAAGTAGGTACTAGTCAAACAACTATAGGTAATTACGAATCTGGATTGCGTTTTCCTGACTCAAAAACGATTGTGGCCATATGCAAAACGTTTGATGTTAACAGTGAATGGCTCCTCATGGGCACGGGGCCGATGTACCGAACCAAACAAACAGACGAGACTGCTGACATGTCAGCAGTTTTAGCTGAGTCAAATTTGCAACCAGTTGAAAATATTAATATCGAAAAAAAGAAGACTGCTGACATGTCAGCAGTCTTAGGAGTTCAGCGCGAATTGACGGAAGCGCTCAAGCAAGGAATGGAGTTTCAAAAGCAAGTTATGACGCTGACACAGGAAAACGCCGAACTCAGGGTGCAAGCCGAACGCCACCTTTCCCGTATCCGCGACCTCGAACGCGAAAACGCCGAAATCCCGGTGTTGAAAGCCCGGATTGCCGAGCTTGAACTCGAGCTTTCGGAGCGCCCGAAGTTGCCGAAGACGGTCCCGGTGGACGTAAGCGCGAAAAGTAAGCCGACGTCGGCACACGGTGCAGGAACGGATACGGCTGTGGTTCCCGGTGCTGGTGCTGGCATTTCTGGTGTGGGAAATCTGGGGGCGGTGGTGAGAGGGGATGGGGAGTAGAGAATAGTAGCAGGCATTGTATTCTTTGGCGGGCTTGGTAGAGGGAGGAACGGAGTAAAGGAAAATATGTCAAAATTTCAACATATTAAATATGCTATATGCTGACGGCATTCAGAGTTTCAGAGAGAAAATTTTTATGATACAAGACAAACAAGGGGGAGAATAAATGTCGCAACTCACTGTATCTATTGCTTCTCTTGAAGATTTTTTAGCTCATGCTGGAAAGGTTCGCGAAGGAGATGCAACATGGGAAGAGGTGGATATCCTTCCAAGATCTATAATAGTTCCAGTTGTAGCCAAAGGCCCTGCATTAGACAGGAGGGTTGATGCTAATTCAGCAAAATTTATACAAGATATTCAAGAACAAGTAGATCTCCTTTATAGTAAAAATCAACAGCTTGAATATCCTCCTTTAGTAAAGGTAGAAGCAAAAGAGGGAAGTAATGCCCTTGATTTTGATTTAACGCCTGTTTTTAGAGATATTATTGCAAAATTACCTCCTGAGGAAATATCCATGTTTATACAACTTCTTATTGGTGCCGGTTTATGCCTTGGTTTATACTGGCTCTACACGAAGCATAAAGAAAACATGGCAAATAGCGATCTTATTAAAAAAGCATTAGAAATAAATGAAAGTGTTGCAAAAGAAGCTATGGGGTCAATGGGAAACGCCGTAGCCCCGATGAGGAAATATACCAAAGCACTAGGCGAAAAAGTGACTATCTCTGTCGGTGGTTCACCTGCTTTACCGAGTGAAGAGGCTAGAAAAGCCCTCTCGCAGCCAAGACAACGGCTCCAAACTTTTCATGTGAGTGCAGATGGAAATTATGAACTATTAGGACTTGTTTTAAAAAAAGATCCTCCAGTGCTCGAAATACAGCAACAAGGGGATAATATTTCTCTCAATGCCTATTTGACGAGGCTATCTCCTGATATGCAGAGAGAACTTATTTCAAAGGTTGAGAAAGGGATAGCAGAACGTACCCTTCCTCAATCTATTAATTTACAGGTAGATATTTATTTTAACGAGAGACTACGTAAACATGCATCTATTATTGCTGTGGGTTCTCCTCGCAAGGGTATTACTCATTATACCGCTAGAGATATCCCAAGCAAAGTTGCTTTTGCTGATGCTAGACCTGATTCAGTGCCTCTGGTAGAAGGTGAGGAGGAAGAATAAGTTTATATTCCTTTTTTACTTTTGAATTACACCTCCTGCAACGTTATTGCAGGAGGTGTAATTTTTCCCCAACCATAAAATTTTTGTGTATGTTCTCCTCGGAACCCCTTATCACCGTGGAGGATATGCATATGGCCGAGATGTACGCCGAGCTTCTCGACGGCGTCGCCGCGCGGGTTGCGGGCATGGCCCGTTCCGGCCTTCCCGCCGTTAATGACGAGGAGGCCCGCGAGTTCGGGCGGCGGGTCGCCGATATGCTCGCCGAGGATTGGGGCGGTTCGTCAATCTATATTCCCAAGAACCTCGCGGCCCGGTTCCGCAAGCGCGACGCCACGTTGTACCGGGAGTTCACCGGGAACAATATCGCGGAGCTTGCTCAAAAGTACGGCCTCACACAGCAGCGGGTATATGCCATTCTAAAAGCCGAGCGCGCTCGCCGGGGGAGCGGGCAATTGCGGTTCCCCGGTTTGTAACCCGTTTTCCTAAAGCCCTTTCAAAGACGCCTCCATGTGTTTCTTCTACTGTGAAGGAAACACATGGAGGTTTTCCTTATGTTCAAACGTCTTTTTTCCGCCCGTCGCTGGCTTGCCCTGTGCGGCTTCGTCACCGTCCTGATCCTCGCCTTCCTTGCCGTCATTTCCCCGCAGCAGCTTCCGGTCATCGCGTACAAGGCCGGGCTCGTATCCTTCGCCGCGTGCATCGGCGTGTGGATCGACCGGGCCATTTTCCCCTATGCCCGACCGTCGGGGTATCTGAAAAAGGACTGGCTCCGCGATCCCGATGCCGACGGCGGAGATGATGAAGTTGATTTTGAGATATGCGCCGGGTATCTCCGCGCCTTCACCGTAGCCACCATCCGGCGCGGGATCATGGTGGGCATGGTGATCCTCGGCATGTGTCTGGGGCTGTGATCATGCGTATCGATCCACAAAAGCTCCTTTCCTCCTGCGCCGAGGCGTTTTGCGTGGGCGTCGCATTCGCCGTGGGCGCGGCCATTGTCGTATCGGTACTGTTCGGCCTGATCGCCTTCTTCGCTGGCGACGCCGAGGCCGCCGAAATCCAGATACCCCGCGCCGCGCTCCAGCACCGGGCGACGCTGATCCGCGAAGCCCGCGCCGCATGGGGATTGAATGCCCCGGTGTCTGTCTTCGCCGCTCAGATACACACCGAGTCATGGTGGCGAAACGACACGGTGTCGGCGGCGAACGCGCAAGGACTCGCACAGTTCATTCCCTCGACGGCCCGGTGGCTTCCCACCGTTGCGCCGGAAGTCGGCAGGCCGCAGCCGTTCAATCCGGCGTGGTCGCTCCGGGCGTGCGTCGTCTATGACAAATACCTTTGGGATCGCATGAGCGCCATGAGCGCCGGGAAAAGCCTTGTCCCCTGTGACCGAATGACTTTCACCCTCTCGGGGTACAACGGCGGCGCGGGCTGGGTGAACCGTGACCGGAACCTCGCCGCAAAGAAGGGGCTCGATCCGGATCGCTGGTTCGGACACGTCGAAACCGTGAACGCGGGCCGGAAGGCTTCGGCTATCAGAGAGAACCGCAGGTACGTCTCGCGCATCATGGAGTACCAGCACGCTTACATCCGGGCGGGCTGGGGGCCGGGGGTGAGCTGTGCTGAGTAAGATTCCTTCGTGGCTCTGGGCCGTCCTCGTCTGCGTGGTCATCTACGGGGCGGGCGTCTGGCGGGGGCTCGACGTCGTGACGGAAGAGTACGAGGCCAGGATTGCCGCCATGAACGCCGCTCGCGCCGAAGAGGAACGCGCCCGTGCCGAGGCCGTGGCCGCCGCCGAAAGACAAGCCCATAAGGCTCTTGTGGCGGCCACGGCGCGGGGTGAGAAGCTCGCCCGCGAACTCGCCGCGAAAACCGCCGAACTGGACGCCGAGCGCGCCAGCATCAACAAGAGGATCAGGGATGTTTCAGAAAAGGCTCGCCGTGATTGTGCTGGCCTGTCTCGTGAGTGGGTGCGCCTGTACAACGAGGCCCTCGGCCTTGCCGGTTCCTATTATAGCGCCGGAAACGAAGGCTCCGCCCTCGGCGGCGCTGACGACGCTCCCGGTTCCGCCGGAACCGCTCACGCCGGGGTACGGCAAGACGCACTAGCGACGCCGGAAGACGTGCTCGCGCATGTTCGGGATTTTGGCGGGTATTGCCGGAAGCTCGAAGCCGGGTATCGGGGACTCGTCGACTATATAAAGGATACTCCATGAACGTTATTGATGAGATCAACCGCTGGTGGCCCGTACTCAGCATTATCGCCACGCTTGCCTGCGGGTGGTGTCTGTATCAGCTTTCGCGGCGGTTCGTCAGCAAAGACGAGCACGAAGCGTTGCATGGCACCGTTCGGGGGCTGGGTGGCCGGGTCGACGTGCTCGAACGCCGGATGGAGACGGTCCCGGACGCCGGGACCATGCACGCCATACAGCTTTCCCTTGAGGAACTGCGGGGTGATATGAAGGCGATAGGTACGCGCATGGACGGCATGGAAACATCCATTTCAGGGATGAAGGGCCAAATCAATATCCTTGTGCAGCATCATCTGGAGAACAGTAAGGTATGAAAAACCGCACGTTGAGCGAGTTGCAGGCGTCCTACCGCCGGGCGATCATTCTGCGTTTTCTGTCCGAGGACTTCGACCATTCCATAGACACGGAGCTGCTGCGCGCTGCGCTCAGAACGGTGAGCTACGGCGTTCCCCGCGCTCAAGTGCATGAGGACGCCGCATGGCTTGAGCGGCACGGACTGGTGAGCCGTGAGGACGTGGGAGGCGCGCTGATCATGAAGATTACCCGACGCGGCCTCGACGTGGTCACCGGCGACGAAGTTGTCGAGGGCGTTGAACGCTCCTGTCTGGAGGCGTGACATGGGTCGTAAATCATCCCTTCGCCGATTGTCGCCGGAGGTTTTGCAAGAGATAAACCGGATACTTTCCGAGGGCCGGTTGACGCTTGACGAACTCCTCGAACATCTGCGGGGTATGGGCGTTGATACCATTTCCCGCTCCGCGCTCGGACGCCAGAAACAGCGGATCGACAAGGTGGCCGCGAAGCTGCGCCAGAGCCGGGAAATGACCGAGGCGCTCGTCAGGGAAATTGGGCCGTCCGTAGCGGAAGGACAGCAGGGGCGCTTGCTCGTGCAGACCTTGCGCGATCTGGTGTTCGATCATCTGGCGGCGCGGGTTGAGGAAGGAGACGTTGATGATCCGAAGGCGCTTATGGCGCTGGCCCGCACACTGAAAGACATGGCGCAGGCCAACCGCCTTGATCAGGACTTTGAGGCGAAGGTCCGGGAGCGCATCCAGAAAGAGACGGTGAAGGCCGTGGAAGACAGCGCCCGCGAGGCCGGGCTTTCCGCCGAGACGGTGGAAGCGATCAAGGGCCGCATTCTGGGGATAAAAGATGCCTAAGCCGCCTGTGACCGCCGAAGAATGGGAACGCCACCGGGAAGCGTCCCGACAGGCTCTTCCCGACACACTCAAGGGAAAAACGCTTCCGGACGTCCTCTTGCCGTACCAGCAGCGGGCCGTGGCCTCGATCATGGAGCTTCCGGTGGTGGTCATCGAAAAGAGCCGCCGTATCGGCCTGACGTGGGGCATCGCGGCCGCCTCCGTGCTCCTTTCCGCCTCGTCGCGTTCCGCCGGAGGGATGGATTCCCTCTATCTCGGGTACAGCCTCGACATGGCCCGCGAGTTCATCGATACGGCGGCGATGTGGGCGAAGGCGTTCGCCCCGGCGGCGTGCGAGGTTGAGGAATGCCTTTTCAAGGATACGAAGCCCGACGGCTCATCGGACGACATCCTCGCCTACCGCATCGTCTTTGCGTCCGGGTATGAAATCATGGCGCTCACCTCCCGCCCCCGTTCGCTTCGCGGGCGTCAGGGCATGGTCATCCTCGACGAAGCGGCTTTCCATGACCAGCTCGGCGAGGTCATGAAGGCGGCGCTCGCCCTGCTCATGTGGGGCGGCAAAGTCGTGGTCGTCTCGACGCATGACGGGGACACCAACCCGTTCAACCTGCTGTGTGAAGAAGTACGGAAGGGAAACAAACCGTATGAGCTTGTCAAAATCACATTTGACGATGCGCTCGCTGACGGGCTGTACCGCCGAATCTGCCTCACGCAGGGGAAGGAGTGGAGCCCAGAAGCGGAAAGCGCATGGCGGGAAGATATTGTCGCCTTTTATGGGGAAGACGCGGACGAGGAACTTTTCGTCATTCCCCGGCACGGCTCCGGGGCGTACATCCCGGCGGCGCTCATCGAACGCGCCCAGCGCGTCGACGTGCCGGTCTTGCGCTTCGAGCGGCCGGACGCATGGGCGGAGCTTGCGGATCACCTTCAGGAAGCCGAGGCCCGCGACTGGTGCGAGGCGGAACTTTCCCCCGTGCTCGCCGGGATTCCGGCGGGGTTCGACACCTACGCCGGGGAGGACTTCGCGCGCAAGGGCGACCTCACATCCCTTTGGATAGCGCAACGGCGGCAGGACATGAGCTTCCCGTGCGTGCTGCTCCTTGAGCTTCGCAATGTTCCTTATGAAATTCAGAAGCTCATCGTGTTTTACGTCCTCTCCCGGCTGGCGAGGCTCAGGGGCGGCATGTTCGACGCCACCGGGAACGGCGGCTACCTCGCCGAGGCCGCCGCGAAGCGCTTCCGGGGAATCGTTGCGCAAATGCTCAATCCAGCCTTTTACGCCGGGATTACCCCGAAATTCAAGGCGGCGTTCGAGCGGGACGAAGTCGTCATGCCCCGAGACGTCGACGTATATAATGATCACCGTTCCATCCGTCTGGTAAAGGGCGTTCCCCAGATCGTCCGGGAAGAACAGCGAGCGGGCAAAGGTGAAGACAGCAAAGGGCGGAAGAAACGGCGTCACGGCGACTCGGCGATCGCGCATCTCCTTTGTTATGCGGCATCGCAGGAGAAAAAGGCCGAAATCGAATTTTTGACGGAAAGCGGGGAGTCAGGCTGGCGGAGTACGTCCGGCGGCCTTTTTGCCGCCCGCCCCGGAGGAGCTGAGGAATGGTGAAAGAGAAGAAAACGCCGAAAATCCGGCCCGAGTACCGCGTCGTCAGTTCCGGAGCGCTTGATCTGGCGAATTTTGCCGGGGAAATCGTTTCAAACCCGGACACGGTGCTCGTGTCTCTCGGCGGGGAGCTCAAGAATTACGCGAAACTTTTGCGCGACGATCAGGTCCACAGCTTGCTTGAACAGCGTCAGGACGCGCTTATCGCTGCCGAGTGGGAGGTTGTGCCAGGCGGTGAGGACAGCCGAGACCGGGAAGCCGCCGACTTTTTGCGTGGGCAGCTCATGGCGCTGAATTGGGATGCGATCACCCGCCGGATGCACAAGGGCGTCCTCTACGGCTACTCCGTCGCCGAATGCATCTGGGGCATGGACGGGAACAAAATCACCCTCGACGCCGTAAAGATAAGAAAACCGTGGCGGTTCGGGTTCGGCAAGGACGGCGAGCTGAAACTTCGCATCAACGCGCAGACTTTGCTCATGCCCGAGAGGAAGTTCTGGATCGCGGTGTGGGGGGCGGATGACGACGATTCCCCCTACGGACAGGGACTCGGCCATGCACTCTGGTGGCCGGTGTACCTGAAACGCAACGGCGCGAAGTTCTGGGCGGCGTACCTCGACAAGTTCGGCTCGCCGTCCGTCAAGTCGAAATACCCGGCGGGAGCCACCGAGAAGGAAAAGGCGACGGCGCTTGAGGCGGCCAAAGCCTTTCGGAATGAATCCGCCGTTGCCGTGCCGGAAGGGTTCGACGTCGAGCTTATCGAGGCCGCGAAGAATTCCGGCGGGAGTTATGAAGAGTTTTTAAAATACTGGGATGGAGCCATTGCGAAGATCATCCTTTCCCAGACCGGGACGACGCAACAGGGGCAATACTCCGGCACTGCGGAAGTGTTGAACGACGTCAAGTCCGAACTCGTGAAGGCCGATGCCGACCTTTTGTGCGAGAGCTTCAACGACACCGTCGCCACATGGCTTACCGAATGGAACTTCCCGGGCGCGAAGACGCCGCAGGTCTGGCGGAAGGTGCCGAACACCCGGCGGGAAGAAGCGCAGCGCGCCGCCGACAAGGGGGCATACGAGATCGGCCTCGAACTTACGGACGACGCGATCAACCGCCGTTACGGCGAGGATTGGAAACGCCGTGCGGCTGCGCCTGTCTCCGTACCGTCGGATTCTCCCGCCTTCGCCGAGCCGGGACGGGACGAGCCCGACGAAATCGCCGAACAGCTCGAGTCCGTGACGAACGCAGCAGGCACGGGTATGATCAACATGATCCGCGCCGAACTGGACGCGGCGATCAGGGCCGGGGAGGACTTCGCGGCGTTCTCGGATCGGATTGCCCGATTATATCCCATCATGGATACGGCGGAACTTGCCGAAGCTCTCGAGGGTGCCGTATTGGCGGCCAATCTTTCCGGCAGGGCTTCCAATGGCTGATCCGAAAAAACGCCCCGAGGTCGAATTCAAGGGGACGCCCTTCAAGGAGGCGATTGATTTCTTTCAGGGCAAAGTCCGCGTCCCCACCCGCGCCTATACCGATCTCATGGGGGCCGCGCACAGCAAGGGCTTTATGGTCGCCGGGGCGACGAAAGACGAGCTTCTCGCGGATTTTCAGGAAACCATTGGGTGCTGCATCCGGGACGGCCTGACGCTTGAGGATTTCCGCAAGGATTTTGACAGAATCGTTGCCGCCCACGGGTGGAGCTACAAAGGTTCCCGGGGCTGGCGGACCCGTACCATCTTTGAGACGAACATCCGCACCTCGTACATGGCCGGCAAATGGCAGCAGGCGCAGGAAACCAAACGGATGCGCCCCTACGGGCGCTACATCCATACGACCGTCCGGCATCCGCGCCTTGATCACGAGTCATGGCACAACAAAATAGTGCCTCTCGACGATCCGTGGTGGACGTACCGCTGGCCGCCGAACGGCTGGGGATGCAAATGCGGCGTGGAAACCGTCTCGGAGCGGGAGTTGCAGCGCGAAGGCTGGGAGGTCTGGAACCCGCCGCCGGATACAACAAAGATGGTTCCGGTGAAGACGCCGGACGGCATCATCGAGGTCGAGACCGTGGACGGCGTCGATCCGTCCTTTGCCTATAACCCCGGCAAGGCGGCATCCGGGATGCGCCTTTCCCCGGTAAAGATTCAGGAGGCGCAGTCCGACGGCACGTGGAAGGGCTGGCGGCCCATTCCGTGGGGCGAAAGGTCGCGGGAAAACTGGGAGTCGCTGGGGCGTCCGGAAAAGCTCCCCTTGGATAAACCCACGGCGAAGCTCGCCGAAAAGGTTTCCACCCCGGAAGCGCTCAGGCCCATACTTGAGAAGACGATCGGCGCGGACTCGGCCTTTTTCCAAGCGGCGGACGGGGCCGTCGTGTGGCTCTCCGTCGACACGCTCATGCATATACAGCCGGGCCGGAGCCCGTTCGTGCCGCTCATTCCCGAGCTTCTGAGCGATCCGTTCGAGGTGTGGATGGATTTCGAGGAGCACGAGGCGACGGGACGGGTGGAGCTGAAAAAGCGGTATGTAAAGCTGATCTGGACGGGAAAAAGGGAGCAGGGGCTCTATATTGTGGTGCAAGTTGTCAATGGACGGCTTACGGGATGGACGTTCGTTCCCGCATCATCAAAAAGCGTCTTGAACAACCAAAGACGGGGAAAGCTCATTTGGAGCCGAGAATAAAAAAGCGGCACGGCGTCATGCCGAACCGCAGAAATATGGGGCGGGAGGAATCCAAGATATGGCCAAGCCTCCCCGCCGGGTATGGGTTAGCGGGGCCATATCCCGACCCATACCGTCGCTGAAAGTACAATAGGTATTCTCAGCATGAATTGCAACTTCGATATGTGTTTATAAACGCCTGTAAACGGGGTACGCGGCCTTTTCTTTTCAAAACCCGGCAACGGCTCATGTCGGGGCGAAACCGCCCTTAAAAACGGTTTATGCGGGATGTTCGTTTCCCGCCGGGAAACACGTTTTCCTAAAGCCCTTTCAAAGACTCCTTTCCACCCGTCCGCTACAACGGGATGAAAGGAGTCTTTCTTATGCCCAACCTCATCGAAATCTTCCGGGGCGGGACGCATACCGACATGCACGGGACGACGCTCGCGTTCGGCGAATCCGAGATCGCCGGTATCGCGGCGGCCTATGATCCCGCGCTTTCGGAAGCGCCGATCGTCATCGGACACCCCCGCACGGACGCCCCGGCCTACGGCTGGGTCAAGGCGCTTTCCGCACGCGGGGACAGGCTCTACGCCGAGCCCGATCAGGTGGACGCCGCCTTTGCGGAGCTCGTCGAATCGGGCCGCTACAAAAAGGTTTCGGCCTGCTTTTACCGTCCCGCAGCCCCCGCGAACCCCAAACCCGGCGCGTACTACCTGCGGCACGTCGGCTTTCTCGGGGCGCAGCCGCCCGCCGTCAAGGGGCTTGCCCCGGTGGAGTTCGCCGAAAGCCCCGAGGACGATCTGCTTCTCGTGGAGTTCGCCGACCATGAATCCGTGAGCCTGCTTTCCCGCGTACTGTCCCTGTTTCGCGGCGTGCGTGACTACATCGTCGAGCGCGACGGAACGGAAAAGGCCGACGCCGTCATTCCGAACGGCGTTCTCGAAAGCATGAAGGAGCAAGCCACCGTGGCCTTGGTCCTCCCTCCAGACCCCGAACCCGCCTACAGCGAGGAAAACGTCATGTCCGATGACAAGAAAACCGTCCCCCCCGTGCAGCCCGCCGCAAGCCCCGAGGAGCTGGCCCGGCGCGTATCCGAGCTTGAAGCCCGCGAAGCCGCCTTTGCCGAACGCCAGCGCAGGGCCGAAGCCGAAACCGTCGTTACCGCCGCCGTCCGGGAGGGCCGCCTTACCCCGGCGCAGTCCGAAGGGCTCGCCGCGTTCATGGCGAGCCTCTCCGAGTCCGACACCATCGCCTTTTCGGAAGGAGGAAAGGAGCTTTCCCCCGTGGCCTTCATGAAAACCTTTCTGTCCCGCCTGCCCGTGCAGGTGGAGTTTGCCGAAAAGTCCGCCGGGGCCGACGAAACCATAGACGGGCTTTCGCCGCTCGACGCCGCGAACCGCGCCGTCGCCTATCAGGAACGGATGAAGAGGGACGGCGTCGTCATCACCACCACCGAAGCCCTTTCCGCCGTGAAGGCGGGCAAGGATAATGGAGCGCAGTAATATGGCAACTCCCGGCATCTACAAAAATTTTGAGGCCGAAGGCGAGATCGGCCCCTACGTCATCGTAACCCACGGCACCACCGACTATGCCGTGAAGGCCGCCACCGGCGCGACCGTGGCGCTTGTCGGCACCACGGACGAACTCGGCAAGCTCTCGAACGGGCGCGTAGACGTCTGCACCGGCGGCATTCCCGAAGTGGCGCTCGGCGGAACCGTGGCCGCAGGCGATCCTCTGACGAGCGACGCTTCCGGCAAGGCCGTGAAGGCCACGGCCGCAGGCAATCGCATTCTCGGGTTCGCCCTCGTGTCCGGAGCTTCCGGCGACATCATCCCCTATCAGTACAGCCTCGGCACGCTCGCCGTAGCGGCCGCAGGCTAAGGAGCACTCATGGCTACCGCACCGTTTCACGTTTCCCCGGAGCTGACCGCGATCGCCATCGCGTACCGCAACCCCGTTACCGACTACATCGCCGATCTGGTCATGCCCCGGACACGTCCTGTGGGAAAACTGGAATTTTCCTACACCGTGTACGATCTTTCGGCGTTCAACCGCCCGAATACGTTCGTCGGCCGCAAGGGCCGCCCGAACGAGGTCACCATGTCCTCCACCACGCAGACGGCGGCCATTGAAGACTTTGGCCTCGATGATCTCATTCCGATGAGCGATATCGAGCAGGGCCGCGCCATCGGGCGGGACATTCAGGCCGAAAGCGTCGAGTACATCATGGGGCTCGTCAAGCTCGACCGCGAGTGCCGCGTGGCGGCCGCCGCGCAGAATGCGGCGAACTTCACGAACACCGCCACACTGTCCGGCTCGAACCAGTGGTCGCACGCCGACTCGAAGCCGCTCACGGCGCTTCTCGGATACCTCGACACGCCGATGATGCGCCCGAACACCATGATCCTTTCCGCCCCGGTCTGGTCGAAGCTGAGAACCCACCCGCAGATCGTAAAGGCGATTTATCCGATTTCCGCCGAAGGGGCCGTCACCAGACAGCAGCTTGCGGATCTCCTCGAACTGAAAAACATCCATATCGGCGCGAGCTACGTCAACAGCGCCAAAAAAGGACAGGACGCCTCGCTCACCCGGGTCTGGGGCAATCACTGCACGCTTTTGTACCTTGATCCCACGGCGGAAACCTCGAAGGGCGTCACATGGGGAATGACCGTTCCCTACGGCACGGCCGTTGCCGGGACGATCGACGAACAGGGCGTCGGGCTTCGCGGGGGCGTCCGTGTTCGGGCCGGAGAATCCTTGAAAGAGCTTGTCGTCTCCAAGGGGGCGGGAATGCTCCTCAAGAACTGCATAGCTTAAGGCCGTTCGGCCATAAGGGAAAAACATGTACGCGACGCCGCAGGACATATTGGACAGGTACGGGGATACGGGGCTTTTTCTCGCCGGACGGACCGAGGAAGGGCTTCCCGACACCTCCCCGCTCATGACGGCTCTTGAGGAAGCCTCCAGCGAGATCGACGCCGCGCTCAGGGGGCGTTACCGGCTTCCCGTGGAATCCGTGCCGCCGGTCCTGCGGCGCATCGCCGTGGATCTCGCCGTCGACGCAATACCGAGGAACGCGCCGGAAACGGCGGACCTCTTCGAGCGGCGGGCGAAGGCCGCGCGGGAACTTTTGAAGGCCATAGCCAAGGGCGACCTGTCGCTCGGCATTCCCGAACTTGCCGGAAGCGCTTCCGGCGGTATGGCGTATTACGCGCCGCCGTCCGACTTTCAAACCGAGCTGGAGAAGATGTGATGGGCGGCCCTTCCCTTACGCTTAAGGGGGACGCCTCCCCCTTGCGGGAAATGACAAAAAAGGTTCGCCGCGCGCTCGGCAAGGCGGACACGCAAGAACTCCTCGCAACCATCGGTTCCGAGATCGTCGCCACGACGAACCGCCGTTTCGAGGCGGGAAAAGACCCAAACGGCGGAAAGTGGCCGGTATCGCTGGGGGCACGGGAAGAAAACCGCAAGACGCTCATCAAGACGGGGCGGCTCCGGGATTCCTACACACGCGAGGTCGGGCATGACTCCGTCGAGGTAGGCAGCAACGCAAAATACGCGGCCATCCATCACTTCGGCGGCGTCATCCGGGCGAAGAACGCCGGGGCGCTGCGGTTCAGGATCGGGGAATCGTTCGTCATGAAAAAGGCCGTCACCATGCCCGCGCGTCCCGCACTCGGGCTAAACGGCGAGGACGAGGATCACATCATGGAGACGACGGAGGACTGGATCGCCGGTTTCGTCAGGGAGATTAAATAATGGTTTTCAACGAACTGCGCGAGGCGATCGTCACCCGGCTGAAAGAGGCGATGCCGAAAGAAGTCGATGTCGCGGGGCACCCCGGCGTCATTGATACCGCCGAGCTCGGTCGGCTGTGCATGGCGGCCCCCGCGCTCAGGGTTTCCGTCCTGAAGGTGCTCGGCGTCGACCGGGCGCGCGGCAACGACGCCGCAGAGCTCCAGATCGGCGTGTATATCGTGGCCGGGGCGGGAAAGGGCGGCGTCGGCGCGGACGAGGTGGCGCTGGCGCTCCTTCCCCGCGTGCTCGCCGTGGTCAACGGCGAGAACTGGAACCTGCAATGCGTGGAAAACCGGCCCGAAAACATCAGCGCCGACAACCTGTTCGACGGTTCGCTCCCCGGGCTTTCCGGCGGCCGCCTCGTCTCGCTCTGGGGCGTCGCATGGCGGCAGCGCGTCATCATGCCGCCGCTCATCGATTTTACGGCTCCGGATCGGTATCCGACCGATCCCGACGCCGGAAAGGTTCCCGCGCCGTGGAACGATCCGCTCGCGGAGTTCCTGCGGCTCGGGCTCAAGCTCAAAACCGTGCCGGACGAAACCGGCGCACCGCATATCTACTCCGACGACATCATCGCCGTGAGAGGAGAAAACCATGAATAGGCTCAACGTCAAACCGGTTTCCGGGCGTCTCGTGCGCCACCCCGAGACGGGGGAACCCCTCCCGGCGGGAGGGCTTGCCGTCCCCCGCTCGCCGTACTGGCTCCGTCGCCTGAAGGACGGCGACGTCACCCTTGCGACGCCCGACACGGGCAAGGCGGTGAAACATGGCGATTAGCTTAGACAACATTCCCACGACGATCCGCGTGCCGCTCGCGTACGTCGAGTTCAACAACGAAAACGCGGTATCGGGCACGGCGGCGAATCCGTACAGGCTCCTCGTGCTCGGGCAGAAGACGAGCGCCGGGACGCACCCGAAACTTTCGCCCGTCCTCGTCACCTCAGCCGATCAGGCAGCAAAGCTTTTCGGCGTCGGCTCCATGCTGCACGCCATGCTTGCGGCCGTCAAAAAGGCCAACGGCTATGTCGAGACGTGGGCGCTCGCCGCCGAAGACAACGAATCGGGCCAGAAGGCGGCGGCAACGGTGACGCTTTCCGGCTCCACCACGAAAAGCGGCACGCTCTGGCTCTACGTCGGCGGCGTGTCCGTATCGTGCAAGGTTGTTGCGGGCGAAGAACTTTCGGCCGTGGCGACGCGCCTCGCTTCGGCCGTCAACGCCGACGCGACGCTTCCGGTCACGGCGCAGGCCGCCGAAAAGGCCGTAACGCTGACGTGCCGCTGGGCCGGGCTTACCGGAAACGATATTGATCTGCGCATGGGCGTGTACGGCGAAGACACGCCCGCCGGGCTTGTTGCGACATGCACGGCGTTTACGGGCGGCACGGCGAATCCGGACGTCACGGACGCCATCGCGGCTTTCGGCGATGAACAGTGGCACGGCATCGTCATGCCGTGGACGGATGCCGCGAACATGACGGCGCTTGAGTCCGAGCTCGATCTCCGCTGGGGGCCGATGAAGCAGGCGGAATCCATCGCCTTCACGGCCTTTCGCGGGACGCTCGGCGAAACGTCGACGCACGGAAACGCCCGGAATTCCCACCTTGTGACCTGCATGGGGACGGGAAGATCCCCGACGCCGCCGTATATCTGGGCGGCCGTCAACGCCGTGACCGCGATCGCGTCTCTGGAAACCGATCCCGCGCGGCCCTTGCAGACGCTGGCGCTTCCCGGCGTCATTCCCCCGGCGCTTCCCGACCGTTGGACGATGGAGGAGCGCAACGTCCTTCTCCATGACGGGATCGCGACGTTCATGGTGCAGTCCGGGGACGTCGTCGCCATCGAGAGGCAGGTCACCATGTACCAGACCAACGTCTGGAACATGCCCGATCCGTCGTACCTCGACGTCAACACCCCGGCGACGCTCGGCTACATCCGCTACGCCACCCGTGCCCGCATCCTCCAGAAGTTCCCCCGTCACAAGCTGGCGTCGGACGGGACGCGCTTCGGGCCGGGGCAGGCCATCGTCACGCCGTCCGTCATCCGGGGCGAGCTTCTCGCCCTGTACCGTGAACTTGAAGAAGCCGGGATCGTGGAAAACTTCGACCAGTACAAGGCCGATCTCATCGTGGAGCGCAACAAGGACGACCGCAACCGCGTCGACGTCCTTTCCCCGCCCGATCTCGTCAACCAGTTCCGCATCTTCGCCATGAAGATCGGCTTCGTCTTGTAGGAGGCAGCCATGCAGTTCACCGGCAAATGCATCATCCGCGTCAACGGTTCCGAAATCCGGAGCACGGACGACGCGACCCTAAACCCCGGCGGCGCGAACCGCGAGGCCGTCACCGGGGGCGGCAAGGTTTACGGGTATAAGGAAGAGACGGTCGCTCCCGAGCTCGAGTGTTCGGTGGCGCACACGTCCGACACCGACCTCACGGCGCTTTCGGCGATCACCGACGCCACCGTCATCTTCGAGACGGACAGCGGGGACAAGTACGTGCTGCGCGAGGCGTTCGTCATGGAGCCCGCCAGCCTCAAAACCACCGACGGCACGGCGGGCCTCAAGTTCTCCGCCGTGTCCTGCGAAAGGATGTAGCCATGTCTCAAGTTATCGATGCCGCCGCGAAGCTCTCCGAAGCCGAGGACGCGGTCACGGCCCCCTTTGCTGATTCCCATATCGTCACTTTTGCGGACGGCGTGACCATCGGCACGGTCCTCTATACCGAAGCGGAATTGCGCGAACTCACCGCCCGGGACCTTATCGACGCGCAGGAAGCGTCCGAAAAAGTCGTCCGCTCGCGGGACGCCGTCACGCTCGTTTCCTCCCCCGCCCGCATGGGGATCGAGCTGTTGCGCCGACAGGTGAAAAGACTTCGCGGCGGGGACAGCACCCACAACGGCCCGCTTTCCGTTGAAGAGCTCGGCAGGCTTTCCATAGCGGACTTCGAGCGGCTGCGTCTGGCTGCCGACGGGCTCGATCTGTTTTCCTCGCTTCATGAGGGAGAAAGCCTTGAATCCCGGGGGCGAGACGCTGGCGGGGATGCGTAACCTCGACCTTGCGCTTTTGGGGCTGGCCCGCCTGTCGGGCCTGTCCCTTGCCGAGGCCGAGCGCTTGCCTCTCCGCCGTCTCGTCCGCCTCCTGCACACCATCAACTGCGCCCGGAAAGAAGCATGAAAGTATCGCTCATAGTAGACCTTGCGGGCAACCTGCAATCCCGCGCCCGCCAGTACGCTCAGGCCCTCACCGGCCTGTCGAACAGCGGAAGCCGCGCCTTTTCGGGCCTGCGAAACGCGGCGGCTTCCGTGGGACGCGGCCTTGACGGCATGGGGAACCGGTACACGGCCATGATTGCCGGGGCTGGCATTACCTACAAGGCGACGAAAGCCGTGATGGATTCGGCGCAACTTGATAAAATGCTGATCCGTGTCGCGCAGACGGCCGGGAAAACCCGCGGCGAGACCGAAAGCCTCAGAAAAGAGCTGCACGGCATGGCGAACGAGACTGGTCAATCCTATGACAGCTTGCTGCAAGGGTTTTATGGACTGATCCAGTCCGGCCAGAGCTTCGACGAGGCGTTGGCAACCATCAAGGCGATCAATCCGGCAATGGCCGTCACTGGAGCACAAGGTGAAGTGTTGGGCTCAGCCATGTCCGTCGCCGCCCAATCATTCAAGTTCGATTTGTCGAACCTTGAAACCGGCAAGCGCATCCTCGATCAAATGACTGTAGCCGGACGGCTTGGAAATGCTGAACTTGAAGACTTATCAAGTATCTTTGCACGAATCGGACAGAATGCGGCACAGGCGGGCCTCTCTTTTGAGGACACGCTGGCCTTTATAGAACGACTGTCGCTTGTCGAGAGAAATCCGGAGCGTCTGGCCACGCTTGCCGATTCAACATTGCGCCTGTTCAACAATCAGAATTACTCCAAAGAAGCCGAAAAGATCACCGGGGTCAAATTCTTCGACAAGACGGGCAATCGTCGTAATCCATTTGATGTCCTTGCCGACATGTCCGCCCGGTATGGAAAATTTTCTACGGATCAAATGCGCGCGAAAGGGATGTTCGCGGCATTCGGAAAGACGGATCTGGATACGCAGCGCGGACTCGCTATGTTGCTGCAACAGGGCGTCGTCAATGAAGCTCGCGACATGGCAACCGAAATTAAAAATGCGGAAGGCACCATTGCAAAAGACTTGCCCGCCGCCATTGACAACGCCGTCGACCAGACGGCCCGCTTGAAGGCGGCCCTCTGGGACGCCGCCGACAACTTCGCCAGACCGATCAACGACGCAATCAACGACGGCATCAAGTATATCCTCGATACCCAGCAGATAGGGGGAAAGGAGCTGCTCGTGGGCGGAAGCCTTGCCGCGCTCGGCGGTTTCGGAGCCCTGAAGCTCGGCGGGAAAACGCTCGGCAAGCTCGGTGGCGGGGTTCTCGGCAACGCCGTCAAAGGAATGGGACTCGGGCGGCTTCCCCTGCCTCTGCCCGTGTACATCGTCAATGACCGTATGTCCCTGACGGACGGCGCGCTTTCGGATCTCGTAAACGGCGGCTCCGGGCAGGCGGGGGGCAAGGGAGGCGCGGCCCCCGGAAAACCCGGCGCTCCCGTCAGGACGCCGAGGCTTCCCGGAAAAGGCGGACGGATGGCCCGTATCGCCGACTTCGGCAAGCAGGCGGCGCGAAACGGCGCGTCCGCCGGAAAATTTGCGGCCAAGGCCGGAGCTCCCGTCGCCGTCATCGGCGGCGTCATCGAAGCGGGCAGCGTCATTATGGACCCGAACGCCACGACGGATGACAAGGTTCGCGGCGTTTCCGAGGCGGCCGGTGCCGCCGTGGGCGGCTGGGGCGGAGCCGCCGGGGGGGCCGCGATCGGAGCCGCCATCGGTTCGATCATTCCCGGCCTCGGCACGGCCATAGGCGGAGCGCTCGGCGGGCTCATCGGCGGGTGGCTCGGGACGGAAGCCGGGGAAGGGCTCGGAAAGATGATCGGAGACAAGCTCACGGACAGGGATCAGGCAAAGGCGATCGGCGCGGAAATATCGGCAAAGAGTGCCGAGCTTGCCGAAAATCTGGCGGCCGAGTCCACAATCAAAATCAAGGTTGAAGGCGGACAGGCCAGCATTGAAAGTACGTCCGGCCCCGGGGACATTGACGTTTACTATGATGTCCTGAACATGCAGGGCATCATGACGATGGACTGATCTATGACAAAGACATGGGAAAACCTGCGCCCCGCGTCGTTTCGCGGCGTGGCCTTCGAGGTCGAGAGCCATTCGGAGAGCGGAGGCCGCCGCGTCGAGCTGCACGAGTACCCCTTGCGGGATACGCCGTACGCCGAAGACCTCGGCAAAAAGGCTGGCAAATGGCAGATCGAGGCGTTCCTCGTCAACGGGAAGAGCGGCTACGCCGAACGGCGCGACAAGCTCCGGGAAGCGCTGAACGCTTCCGGCCCGGGAACACTCATCCATCCGTATCTTGGCGAGCTGTCCGTCTCCGTCGACGGGTATTCGCTCAAGGAAACGACGCGCGAGGGCGGATACTGTACGTTTTCTATTTCATTCGTCGAAGCCGGACAGCCGGTCGAACCCGACGTCGAGAAAGACACGGCGGCGAATGTCCTCGACAAGGCGGAAGCCGCGAAGGAAGCGGCCACGGCGGGCTTTCTCGACGAGTACATGCCGCTGCTCGAAGACCTCGAAGGGCTCGCGGGGAAAGTCCCGGCCCTGCTTTCCGAGGCGACGGCCTTTCTCGGCACGCCGCTTTCCATCCTTTCCCGGGCGCAGTCCGCCGCGTCAAGCGTCCTTGCGCTTCCGGATCGCCTCGCCAGCCGGCTCCTCGGGTATCTGGGAACCATCCGCCAGCTTGGCGGCATTGCGACGTCCGGTTTGAAGATGAACGCCCTTACGGCGCTTCTCGGCAAAAAGAGCGCGGGAACGGCAAGCTCGTGGCTCGTCACGTCAAACGGCGTCATCGCCGGAATCGTTGGCGAAACGTCATGGCCGCAGGCCGGGGGCGGCTCCATTGGCGGCGGGACGTCGTCCGGAGGAGCTTCGGGGGGGACCGGTGGCGGTACGCCCTCTCCGGAGACGCCGGGCGTCGTCGTGTCGACCGTGGCGAACCGGGCCGAGACGCCGCTTATCGACCTTATCGCCGCCGGGGCCGTCATCGAAGCGGCCATTGAAAGCGCCGATGCCGACTACGGCACAGCGGACGACGCGCTGGCGTCTCGGGACGCCGTTATCGACGCCATTGATGAAGTCCAGCGCGCGAACTGTTCCGACGCCGTGTTTACAGCGCTTTCCGAGCTCGCTGTCGCCGTCAACGAGGATTTGACCACGCGGGGGGCCGAGCTTCCGAAGCTTGGAAGCGCGACCCTTTTCATGTCCATGCCCGCGCTCGCGGCGTCCTACCGGCTCTACGGAGATGTCGGGCAGGCCGACGCCATCGTTGCCAGAAACCGCATCCGGCATCCCGGACGGGTTCCGGGCGGCGTCCCTCTGGAGGTGATCCGTGGCTGACAAAATGAAAAAGCCCGACGTGCGCCTTGAAATCAACGGCATGAAGTATGGCGGCTGGACCAAGATCAGCATCCGCCGGGGGATCGGGCAGGTCGCCGGTACATTCGAGCTTTCGATCACCGAGCGCTGGCCGGGGCAGCCGATCCCTGCGAAAATCGAGCTCGGGGCCTCATGCGTCGTTACCGTTGACGGCGCTCCCGTCATCACAGGATACGTCGACGACGTGGCTCCGTCGTATAACGCGGCCTCGCACACGGTATCCGTCACCGGGCGCGACAAGACCTGCGATCTGGTGGATTGCTGCCCGCCCTCGACGCAGCTCAAAGGCGCGACGCTCGCGGCCGTGGCCCGGTCGCTTGCGGCCCCGTTCGGCATCGAGGTGGTCGACGAAACGGGCGTCGGCGTCGTCCCCGGCTTCAAGACGAACCCCGGCGATACCGTTTTCGAGACGCTGGAGCAGCTTGCCCGGGCAAAGGGCGTCCTGCTCACGACCGACGGACGCGGGCGGCTCGTCATCTGCCGGGCAAGCAAAAAGAAAGCCGCCACCGTCCTCGAACTCGGCAAGAACGTCTTTGAAGGCAAGGGCAAGTTTTCCATGCGCGACCGCTTCTCGAGCGTCACCGTCATCGGCCAGACGGCGGCGACGGAGACGTGGAACGGCAAGAGCGCCTCACAGCAGAAAACCGTGGTGACGGACGCCGCCGTCCCGCGCCATCGGCCTCTCGTGCTCGTCGCCGATCAGGAACATCAGGGCGCGAACAAGCGGGCGCAATGGGAAGTCAACGTCCGGTACGGCAAAGGGAATCAGGCGACCTATACCGTGTACGGCTGGAAGGACGGCGACGCGCTGTGGACGCCGAACGTGCTCGTCCGCATCGTCGATCCCTTCATGGGGCTTGAGGCGACGTGGCTCGTCGGCTCCGTCGGGTGGACGCTTGACGAGCGGGGATACCGCTCGGAGATTACCCTGAATCCGCCTGAGGCGTTCGACGTCGAACCCGTCAGCCCGAAAAAGGGCAAAAAGGACAAGGAAACGTTCCGCTGGCCCGGAGCCGATACAAAGGAGTCATGATGAATTACGAAAGGCTTCTCTCCCCGCTTCGCCGACGCATGGCGACGCTCATCGGGCGCTGCATCCTCTCCGCAGTCCGATCCGGGGAAGGTTTTCAGACGCTCGACGTCGTGATCATGGCCGACGAAAACATGGGCGGCGTCGAGCACGCCGAGCCCTACGGGTTCACCAGCAATCCGCACCCGGGGGCCGAGGGCGTCGTGCTGAACGTCGCCGGGCAGCGCGCCTCATGCGTCGCGCTCAACCTCGGCAACCGCCGGTACCGCCTGCGCGGCTTGAAGACCGGGGAAGTCGCGCTCTACACCGACGAGGGCGACAAGCTCGTCTTCGGGAGGGGCAGAAAGGTTCACCTCACGACGGAAACCTTTCTTGTCGACGCCAAGACCTTTGAAGGCGTTACGGAAACCATCCGGTTGACGGCCAGCGCCGGAACGTCCATCAAGACCCCCTCGTTCTCTCTCGGCGGAACCGGGAGCGGAGCCTGTGCGTCCACGTTCACGGGATCGCTTAAGACGACGGGCGACGTCGTCGCCGGAACGGTTTCCTTACAGGCGCATGTCCATACCGGTGTACAGTCTGGAAACGACACGACCGGGCAGCCGCAGGGATAGAATATGAGCGATCTCAAGCTGACATGGAACGGATGGGGCGCGGACGCGACCGTCGAAGGCCACGATCTCGTCTTTGAAGACGGGATGGCCACGGCGGTCATCCTCAGCCTTTTTCTCGACGCCCGCGCCCGCGCCGACGACGCGCTTCCCGACGGCGGCACCGATCGCCGGGGCTTTTGGGCCGACACCGTGGCCCCCGCAGCCGAGCGGGACCGGACGGGGTCAAGGCTCTGGCTCCTTTCGCGGGAAAAGACGCTTCCGGAAGTCCTGCGCCGCGCGCACGACTACGCCGCCGAAGCGCTCCGATGGCTTGTCGACGACGGCGTCGCAAGCCGCGTCGACGTCTCGGCGACCATGCCGCGCCTCGGCCTGCTTTCCCTTGCCGTGAACATTACGCTCGTAAACGGCGAATCCTCGACATACGCCTTTTCCTACCCGTTGGAGTAAACATGCCTTTCAACCGCCCCCCTCTTGATCTGCTCATAGCCCGATCCGCCGCTTCCATGCAGTCGCGCCTCCCGGGAACGGACGCCGTGCTCCGGCGCAGCCTCTCGGGCATCGTCGCACGCATGAGCGCCGGAACCGAGCACGGCCTTTACGGGTATCTCGACTGGCTCGCGCGCCAGCTCATGCCCGACACGGCGGAAGAGGAACACCTCGAACGCTGGGCGTCCATCTGGGGCGTTTCACGCAAGGCCGCCGGGCACGCTTCGGGAGACGTTTCGATCACGGGCACGCCCGGGGCCGTCCTGCCCGAGGGGACGATCTGCCTGCGTTCGGACGCCGTCCGGTATGCCGTCGTCTCCGACGCCACCGTCGGAGAAGACGGGACGGGAACCGCTTTCCTTTCCGCAGTCGACGCGGGAACGGCGGGCAACGCCCCAATCGGAACCATTCTCGCCCTCGCTTCCCCCGTTTCCGGGCTCGATTCGCAGACTCAGGCTACGGACGGGCTTACCGGCGGCACGGACGAAGAGACGGACGAAAGCCTGAAAAGCCGACTCCTCGCAACCATTCAGAGGATGCCGATGGGCGGGACGCAAGCCGACTACGAACAGTGGGCGCTTGAGGTTCCCGGCGTGACGCGGGCGTTCGTGACGCAGGAAATGGGGCGCGGCACCGTGACCGTACGCTTCATGATGGACGGCACCTATCCCGACGGCGTCCCCAAAGACGGAGACAGGCAAGCCGTAGCCGCGCACATCGAAACCGTACGCCCCGTGACGGCCGACGTGTATGTCGTCCTTCCCGTAGCCGATCCGCTCAATCTGCGGCTGCGGATTACGCCGGACACGGCCGCGATCCGTCTCGCCGCCGAGGCGAACCTCTGGGCGGCGGTTCGGCGCGACGCCGTTCCGGGCGGGACCATCTTCCTCTCACGCCTGCATGAGGCGCTTTCACTAACGGAAAAGGAAGAGGATCACGTCATCCTTTCCCCCACGGCGAACGTCACGCCCGAAACCGGGCACATCGTCGTTCCCGGAAGCATCGAGTGGGTGACTGAATGAGCGCCGATTATCTTTCCCAGCTTCTCGCCTTGCAGCCGCCGGGCGCAGCCCTTCCCCGCGAGCCCGAAAGCGTCTGGGTGCGGCTTCTCGCCGCCCTTGCCGATGGTTTCGAGCGCGTCGACGCGCGTTCCAACGACCTTGTCCGGGAGTCCGATCCCCGATCGTGCATTGAGCTCATTACTGATTGGGAGCGCGTCTGCGGGCTTCCCGGGGAATGCTTGGCCGACGATTCCGTTGCGTCGTTACAGGGCAGACGGGCCGCCGTCGTCAACGTGCTTACCCGCGTCGGCGGCCAGACCCCGGCGTTTTTCAAACGCCTTGCCGCGATCGCGGGCGTTGAAATCGAAATTATGGAGTACAGGCCGTTCGTCGCCGGGCTTTCACGGTGCGGGGAACCCCTGTCCGGACCGGAAGACGTACGGTTTTGCTGGACGGTGACGGTTCGCGGTCAGCGCGTTACGTCCTTTCGGTGCGGTTCTTCATCCTGCGGTGAGCGGCTTTCGGCATTCGATCCGGCCCGGGAGGTCGAGTGCCTCCTCCGCGCGGCGAAACCGGCGCATACCGTCCTGATCGTCGGATACGAATAATCTGTTTTCCTAAAGCCCTTTCAAAGACTGATTTCATTCCGTTCCATATCATGGGGGCATCTTTTTTTAGGAAGGTGCCCCATGAAATATGTTCCTCCCCTCGGAGCGACCGACCCGAACGCCTCCTATCAGGACGGCAACCCCGAAGCCGGTATTCTCGGCAGCATTGTTCCCGCTGCGGCCATTGAACGGCCGCAACGGGAAATCCTGAATGTCCTCACGGCTGCGGGGCTTACTCCCAGCGATACGGACTTGACGCAGTTGCTTGCCGCCATTCGGAAAATCATCGGTACCCAAAACGCCGAGCTTGAGCGCCTGCGCCTGCTTAAAATCGGTTGTCCGATGTATTGGCGCAGTACCACGCTCCCGGAAGGCTTCGCGTGGGTCAACGGCGATCTCGTCCTTTTTGAAGATCGTCCAGAATTTGAAGAGGTTTACCTCGC